>OGDY01000159.1_pt1 | contig 87570 bp, 66 predicted proteins | sample 1570341 | NCBI WGS metagenome assembly OGDY01 (sample SAMEA2581972, study PRJEB24529) | metagenome | biome: Human gut stool | place: China | collected 2011 | reverse complement strand
GCTCGCTCTTTGAATCGGCACTCAAGACAAACCCTTATCTTGAAAAAAGTGTAATTACAGGCTGCCTTAGAATCAGCAAAGAGAGCATTTTCACGGGGCTGAACAATTTGAAAGTTGACAGCGTTCTGCGTACCGAATACGGCGACAGCTTCGGATTTACCGAAAGCGAAGTAGAGGAAATGCTTGCCTACTATAATCTGCAGGAGGAGCTGCCGGAAGTGAAGCGGTGGTATGACGGGTATCTTTTTAATGACATCGAAATCTATAATCCGTGGAGCATTATCAATTTTGTATATGACCGCGACCGCAAGATTACGCAGTTTGCGCTGCCATACTGGTCGAATACCTCTTCTAACAGCATCATTCGCGAAATGGTGGGAGAAGCGGATCAGAAGGCAAAAGCGGATTTGGAAACTTTGATTAACGGTGGCACTATCGAAAAGCCGGTACATGAGGACATTACCTACGGCGATATTCATCAGACGCAGGATAATCTTTGGAACTTCTTGTTCTTTACAGGCTATTTGAAAAAAATGAGCGAACGGAAGGATGAATCGGGTGAGAGTCTGTATCTGAGCATGGCGATTCCGAATACGGAGATTAAGACGATTTACAAAAACTCCATTTCCTACTGGTTTGAACAAAGGATAAAACAAACCGACCGCAGTCCACTCGTGCGGGCACTGGAGACGGGCGACTGCGAAGCGGCGGAGGACTTCATTAACCGACAGCTTGCGGACACCATCAGCTATTACGATTATGCCGAGAATTTCTATCACGGATTTATGGCAGGGCTTCTTGTGAACATCGGCGGCTACAGCGTGAAATCCAACCGCGAGAGCGGAAATGGAAGACCCGACATCGTGATGCAGACGGTGCAGATACGCAAAGGGCGCGTGATTCTTTTAGAACTGAAAATAGCGAGCAGCATCGCGGAGATGGAGGCAGCCTGCGACCGCGGGCTTGCACAGATCGAAGAACAGCATTACGCAGAGCCTTTTATAACGGAGGGCTATCCGGAAGTGAAAAAGTATGCACTGAGTTTCTGCAAGAAAGAGTGCATGGTGAAGAAAGCGGAGTAACGAAAACCCCATGAGAACAGGAAGAAAATAAAAAAGAGGAATCGAATTCCGGAAAAAACTCAAAAAAACTTTGCATTTTCCCACCCTTTTTGACACAAAGGGTGGGGCTTTTTGTTGTTTCTTTTAGGGAAATCAAGTATACTATAAACAGCAAATCTAGGACAAAAAAAGATTTACAACGCGATGCGAAAAAACCGGGGATGACAAAGGATCTTATGATTAGTATGTTTCTGAAAAAGGAACCGAAAAACGGGATCTATACGGTTCGTGGTGAAACCTGCATTTTCTTGGAGGAAAACGGGAATTGTATTTTATGTCCTTAAAAGTGCGATTCCGATACATTTTTATGTCCTTAAAAATGTTGACGACGGCATAAAAAACGGATATACTAAGAATATGGATTGAAAAAAGGACAGGAGAGATGTGATACAATGAATCGACATGCGATAAAACGATTAGAGCAATGGAAGGATTCAAAAGGACGAAAACCGATGATTATTCGGGGAGCCAGACAGGTTGGAAAAACATGGCTGATGAAAGAATTTGGAAGGACGCGGTTTGCGAAGACTGCATATGTCAATTTTGAGAATAATGACAGAGCGAAAGCAATCTTCGAAATGGATTTTGATATTGCGCGTATGATTTTGGCGCTCAGTGCAGAAACCGGTGTTGAGATACAGGCAGAGGACACGCTTTTGATTTTCGACGAAATTCAGGAAGCACCGAAGGCCTTGACCTCCCTCAAATATTTTTATGAGAATGCGCCGCAATATTGTATTGTTGCAGCGGGTTCCCTTCTTGGTGCTGCCATTCACCATGGGACTTCGTTTCCGGTAGGGAAAGTGGATTTTATGGATTTGTATCCGCTGAGCTATACGGAATTTTTGGAGGCCTTGGGCGAGGAACGATTCGCAAAGCTGCTTGCTGCCGGAGATACGGAAATGATGCGAGTCTTCAAATCTAAGTTTATCGAGCGTCTCAAAGAATACTATTTCGTCGGCGGAATGCCCGAGGCGGTTTTGACCTTTGTAGAAAAGAAGAATTATCAAAGCGTGCGGGAAATTCAGAAAAATCTTCTGAATTACTATCAGCAGGACTTTTCGAAGCACGCGCAGACAAATCTGATTCCAAGGCTGAATCTGGTTTGGAATTCCATCCCGGGGCAGCTTGCAAAAGAAAACAGAAAATACATTTACGGGCAGGTCCGGGAAGGGGCGCGCGCGAAGGACTTCGAGCTTGCGATTCAGTGGCTGCTTGACTGCGGGCTGATTCATAAAGTGCACAGGGTCTCCAAACCGCAGCTTCCACTAAAGGCCTATATGGAGCTTGACACATTCAAAATGTTTTTGCTGGATGTGGGGCTTCTCGCAGCGATGGGGGACTTGAGCGAAAAGGTGATTTTAGAGGGCAGCCGGATTTTTACGGAGTTTAAAGGGGCGCTTACGGAGCAATATGTTTTGCAGCAGCTTGTATCGGAGCTGGGTGTGACGGCATATTATTATTCGACACCAAACTCAAGAGGCGAAATCGACTTCCTGCTGCAAGGGGATACGAGTGTGATTCCGCTTGAGGTAAAGGCCGAGGAAAACCTGAAAGCAAGGAGCCTGCGTGCTTTTTGCGAAAAATATAATCCGCGTTTTGCGGTGCGAAGCTCGATGTCGGACTTTCGCGAGCAGGACTGGATGACGAATGTACCGCTTTATGATTTGCTGTACCTTGCAAATTACCTGAGCGAGTAAACAAGCTGCGAAGACAGCTTGCAAATACAGAATTTAAGAAAAGGAGTGAGACGATGATACAGCTTGATGGTATCAAAACAGCGATTCCGAAGCTTCGTGAGACGCTGATTGAAGTCGGTGACTCTCTTTGACTTGGCAAAGGTAAGAGACGAACTGGAAAGAACGAACCGGGAGATTGAACAGCCTGATTTTTGGGAGAAGCTCGAATATGCCCAGAAAGTGATGAAGGAAAAGAAATCCATGGAGCAGACCGTGGAAAACTACGAGAAGCTGGAAAAGGCTCTCGATGACATGGAAGAAATGATTGAGATTACCGAGATGGAGGAAGAAGCCGGAGCGGATGCGGAAAGTCTGACGGAAACCGCAGAGAGCATCGAGGCGGATTTTGAGTCTGTGCAGGAAGAACTGGAAGAACTCAGGCTCAAGACGCTTTTGACGGGAAAATACGACCACTGCGGAGCAATCCTTTCCATTCATGCGGGAACCGGCGGCGTGGACGCGATGGACTGGGCTTCCATGCTGCTCAGAATGTATACAAGATGGTGCGACAAGAAGGGCTACACCGTAAAAATGCTCGATTTGCAGGATGATACGGAGGCCGGAATCAAAAGCGCAACTCTGCTTGTCGAAGGAGAAAATGCTTACGGCTATCTGAAAAACGAAAAAGGTGTGCACAGGCTTGTCAGAATTTCTCCGTTTAACGCGGCAGGAAAACGGCAGACCTCTTTTGCGATGCTTGAAGTCACGCCGGAAATCGACGATGAAATTACAATTGAGATTGACCCGGAAGATTTGCGAATCGACACTTATCGAAGCAGCGGTGCGGGCGGACAGCATGTCAACAAGACGGATTCGGCGATTCGTATCACGCACCTGCCGACGAACATCGTTGTAACCTGCCAAAATGAACGAAGCCAGCACCAGAACAAAGAAATGGCGATGAAGATTTTGACAGCGCGGCTGACTGAGCTTGCAGAGCAGGAGCACAAGGAAAACCTCAAAGAACTCAAAGGCGACTATTCGATGGGCACCTGGGGCGCGCAGATCCGCTCCTATGTTTTCCAGCCGTACACGATGGTAAAAGACCATCGAACCGGCGCGGAAACGGCGAATGTGAACGCGGTCATGGACGGCGACATCGATTACTTTATAAATGAAAAGCTGAAATGGAAGGAAAGTGAATAAATGGATATTATCGCAAAATTGGCAGCAGAGTTTAAAATCAAGACGGCTCAGGTAGAGCACACCGTGGAACTCATCGATGAAGGAAACACCATCCCGTTTATCGCCAGATACAGAAAGGAAGTTACGGGCGGCCTCAGTGACGTCGTGCTTCGTGATCTCGACGAAAGACTGAAATATTTGAGAAACCTTGAGGAAAGAAAAGAAGAGGTTATCCGCTTGATTGACGAGCAGGGCAAACTCACGGACGAGCTCAAGGCGGAAATCGAAAAAGCCGAGGTTCTCCAGAGAGTCGAAGACCTCTACAAGCCTTTCAAGCAAAAAAAGGCAACACGCGCTTCTAAGGCAAAGGAAAGAGGACTGGAGCCTTTGGCAATGATCCTCTTCGCGCAGCTTAAGACCGACGGCAGGCCGGAAGAGGCGGCAGAGCCGTTTGTCGACCCGGAAAAGGAAGTGAATACAGCTGCAGAGGCACTCGCGGGAGCGTGCGACATTATCGCGGAAATGATTGCCGACGACCCGGAAATCACCAAGGATGTCAGAGAAAAGACCTTTGCTTCGGCGACGGTTTTGACAGAAGCTGTGGACTCTGAGGAAAAGACTGTTTACGAGATGTACTACGATCACGCGGAGGCTCTCGCAAAGATTCCGAACCACAGAGTGCTTGCAATCAACAGAGGCGAAAAGGAAAAGAAACTGAAAGTAAAGATTTCTGTGGACGCAGAGACCATGCATGAGGTAATCGGAAAATCCGTTTTGAAGAACGAAAAGTCGATTTTTTACGGTCTGATGACGGACACGATTGCGGACGCATACAAGAGACTCATGGCACCTTCCATCGAGCGTGAGATGCGAAACCTTCTGACGGAAAGAGCAGAGGCGGAGGCTGTGAAGATTTTTGCGAAGAACACCGAAAATCTCCTGATGAGCCCACCGGTCCGCGGCAAAAAAATCATCGCAATCGACCCGGGCTATCGTACTGGGTGCAAGGTTGCGGTGCTTGACGAAACGGGAAAACTCAAAGCATACACGACGATTTACCCAACGGAACCGAAGAACGACATCGCAGGAACCGAAGCGGTGCTGAAGAAGATCATCGACAAATTCCACACGGATATTATTGTAATCGGAAACGGAACGGCTTCGAGAGAAACCGAAGAAGTCGTTGCGAACTTTTTGAAGAAAAACGAATATGACATTCAGTATACAATTGTAAACGAGGCGGGCGCATCCGTTTACTCCGCATCGAAGCTTGCGACGGAGGAATACCCGGACCTCGATGTGACGACCAGAGGCGCGATGTCGCTGGGCAGAAGGCTGCAGGACCCGCTCGCGGAGCTTGTAAAAATTGACCCAAAGAGCATCGGTGTGGGTCAGTACCAGCATGACATCAACCAGAAGCTTTTGGAGGGCGCACTGACAAATGTCGTCGAAGACTGCGTAAACAGAGTCGGCGTTGACTTGAACACGGCTTCCCCGTCCCTGCTTTCGTACATCGCGGGCGTGAACATGGGAATCGCCAAGAACATCGTAAAATACAGAGAAGAAAACGGCAAGTTCTCCGACAGAAAGCAGCTCATGAAAGTCCCGAAACTCGGTGAAAAAGCGTTTAACCAGTGCGCGGGCTTCATGCGTATTTCGGACGGAACGAATCCGCTTGACGCGACTTCCGTTCATCCGGAATCCTATGCCGCGGCACAGGCAATGATGGAAAAACTCGGCGTTGAGCCTGAGGCAATCCGCGCGGGCGGCGATAAAGACATGGAGAAGAAGATTAAGAAGGCTTACCCGGCACAGTCGCTTGCAAAGAGCATGAGCGCGATGGCGGGCGACATCGGAATCGGTGAAATGACCCTTGCCGACATCATCGAGGAAATGAAAAAACCTGCAAGAGACCCGCGTGAGGATGCGCCCCCTGTGGTTTTCCGAAACGATGTCAAGCAGTTTGAGGATCTTAAAATTGACATGGAAATGACCGGAACCGTGCGAAATGTCGTGGACTTTGGCGCTTTCGTGGACATCGGTGTAAAGAATGACGGTCTGGTACACATATCGCAGTTAAGCGATAAGTATATCAAGCACCCGATGGATGTCGTTTCGGTCGGCGACACGGTCAAGGTAAAGATTATTTCCATCGACTACGACAAGAAACGCGTCGGACTGACAATGAAAGGAATAAAATAAAAGGCGGACGGCACGCATACCCCGTTTGTGGGGCATGCGTGCAGCGAGGGCGGCTCGCTGCACGCGGCGCGTTGCGTGCGCAGCACCGGACTTGACCGGGTGTGCCGCAGCCGCGCGCCGTCCGGCCTTTTTAGAGAGGATTGAGATGATAAACACTGTACTTTTTGATTTTGACGGAACTTTAGTAAATACAAACGATGTGATTATCGCATCGTGGCAGCATACATACAGGCATTATTTAGGCAGGGAGGAAAGCATCGAGAAGATTACCTCCTGCTTCGGTGAGCCGCTTCTGATTACGATGGAGCGCGAATTTCCCGGCGTAGACCCGGAGGAAGCGGCGAATATCTACCGCGATTTCCAGAAGCTCAAAGCGGACGAGCTGGTCAAGGTTTTCGATGGCATTCCGGAGCTGCTTGCGGCGCTTACGCCTGCGGGCTACCGCATTGCAATCGTTACTTCCAGAACGCGCGAATCGGCGGAACGCTACCTTGATATGCTGGGGCTTCGCGATTATTTCGAGGATATGGTTTCCTGCGATGATACGCAAGTCCACAAGCCGAATCCGGAGCCGATTCTGCTCTGCCTTGAGAAGCTTGGAATCACAAAAGACGAGGCAATCATGGTCGGCGACAGTCCGTTCGACATCAAGTGCGCCAACAACGCGGGCGTGAAGTCCGTGCTGGTGGACTGGCGCATCACTTCGGACAGTGCCGCCCTGATTACGGACGCAAAGGCAGATTACGAAATCGCAAAGCCGCTGGATTTGATGGCGGTGCTGGCAGAAGCATAGCGGCCGGGCGCGGTGCGCGGTGCGAAAACACCCGAGTTTTGATGAGGTGAGATATGCTGAACATTTTTTATGGTCGAGAGAACCTCGACAAAGAGAAGTTCATATATGACAATATCGGAGGTCGGGCACTGTTGGTGGTTCCCGACCAGTTTACATTGGAGGCGGAGCGCGAACTGATTGCGCATTCCGGCGCCAAGGCACTGATGGACGTTGAGGTGCTTTCCCTGTCGAGGCTCGGCTATCGGCTGCTTGAGGAGCTGGGAGGAAGCAAGCGGACTTTTATAGACAAATACGGCAGGCATATGATTTTGTCGTCGATTGCGGCAGAAGAGCGCGAGAAACTCCAAGTATTCAAAGGACTCGAGGAAAAAAACTCCTTCATCGAACTTGTGAACAATTTCATTTCCGAGATGAAGCAGTTCAACTGCGGTGCGGACGAGCTTGCGGAGATTGCGAGGAGCGTTCCGGGCGGGTCGTATACGCAGAGGAAACTGGAAGATTTGTATTTGCTTTACAGCGAATATGAGGCGGCAATCCGCGGAAAATACACGGATTCGGAGGACTACATCGATCTCTTTCTCGGCAAAATCAGCCGCTCTGAGCTTGTTGCGGGAAATCACATCTGGATTTACGGGTTTGACAGTTTTGCGCCGAAAGCACTTTCGGTCATCGGTGAATTGATGCAGTACGCCGCCGATGTCAACCTTGTGCTTACCTATGATGATAAGCGTGAGGCACGCGATGCGGATTTGTTTGCGCTTGCGGAGACGGTGATACGGAATTTTGAGAATTTGGCGGAACGGCGCAGCATCGAAGTGAGAAAGCGTGCGATTCCGAAGACTTATACAGCGGAGCGGGCGGACAAGATTCAGTTTATCGAACAGGAGCTGTACGCACTTCCGGCGAGAAAATACGCCCGTGGCGGACAGAGCACAAATCCAGCCAAGGGCGGCGCGAGTGAGGCGGCCGCCGCCGGCACAGATTCGCTTACGCTGGTGGCGGCGGCAAACTTATATAATGAAGCCGAAAGCGCGGCTTGCTATGTGCTTGAGCTGGTGCGCGATTTCGGCTATCGGTTTAGCGACATCAAGGTAATCTGTAACGACCAGGAGACGAGAGGGCCGATTCTGAAGCGTGTTTTCAAGGAGTACGGCATCGACCTCGTTTCGGATACGAGCAAAGATATCCTGCAAAGCAGCATCGTGCAGTACATAACGGCACTGATGGATGTGGTTGTTGAAAAATACAGGACGGATCTCATGATTAAAATGCTCAAATCGGGTTTTGGCGATTTGACGAACGACGAGATTACGGATCTTGAAAACTATGCGATAAAATACAAAATTCGAGGCACGATGTGGAAGCGTCCTTTTGTGCGCGGAGAGAGCGAGTACGGAGCCGAGGCGCTTGTGCGCATGAACGCCGTTCGAGAAAAGGCACTGGCGTTCATGCCGGATCTTGAGGCAATTTTCGAGGCAGAAACCTGCGGTGAGTTTATCAGCGGGCTGTATGGTTTTTTGTACGAGAAGGTGAAGCTGCCGGAGAAAATTGCCGACCTTACAGTGCTGCAGACGGAGCAGGGCCGCCCTGACCTTGCCGAGGAAACGGCACAGATCTGGGGCAAGGTCATCGGAATTTTTGACCAGATGAGCGAGATTATGGGTGAGCAAAAATTCCGCGCGGCGGCGTTTCGGGATTTGTTTGAGGCTGGTATTTCGCAGGTGGAAATCGGGATTCTGCCGCCGACGAAGGACGGCCTGATGATGGGAACGATGCAGCGCACCCGAACCGGCGAGATGAAGGCGCTTGTGGTTGTAGGCGCAAACGAGGGTGTGCCGCCGAATGAGAAGCCCGGTTCAGGCCTGTTCGGAAGCGACGAGAAGAATCTGTTCAAGGAGAACGGGATTGAGCTTTGCAAGGTGGATGATGTGCGGTTCCTCGAGGAGCGGATGGGTATCTATCGGAACTTATCCAAGCCGCGTGAGCGGCTGTGGATAAGTTACAGTTTGTCGGACGCCGAAGGCGGCCCGGCAAGGCCGTCCGGCGTGTTCACAAAACTGGCCGGATTGTTTGGTGACACGCCGGTGGCCCGCGACGCCCTCAACCGGCAGTCGGACGCGGAGCTGGTCGGCGCGGGCCCTGCAGGGCTTCGTCACCTGACGGAGGCCCTGCAGGCGGCCTGCGAGGGAAGGCCCCTCGCACCGCACTGGCACGAAGCCCTCGCATGGTTCAAGCAGAACAAACCTGAGGCACTCGAACCGATTCGTGCGGGCATCGCTTTTACGAATAAGCAGGAAGATTTGGGCCGAGAAATGACGGCGGCACTATATATGGGAAATATTGGAAGTACCCGAGAGGAAGCCCTTGAACCAAGCCCCGAACTCTCCCTCAGCCCATCAAGGCTGGAGCGTTACGCACGCTGCCCGTTTTCACACTTTGTGCAGTACGGGCTGAAACCGGAGGAAAGACGAATCTTCGAGATCGCTCCGCGCGAAATCGGAGACATCTACCACGAATGCCTTATGGAAATGAGCCGGCACCTGACGGCACGGGGCATCGCAATAACCGACCCCGCATCGCCGTGGATGACAATCAGCAGGGAAGAGTGCCGCACATTCGTGGAAGATGTAATTGCGAAGAAGTCCGGGACATACAGAGAAGGAATCCTCGAAGCCGGAAATGAGGAAAAATACCGCGGCAGACGGATTACGGACATTTGCGAAAAGGTCTGCTGGGCTGTAATCGAGCAGGTGCGTGCGGGCGAAATACTGAGGAGCAGCTTCGAAGCCCCGTTCGGTCGGGGAAGAAGGATTCCGCCGATTCCGGTTAACCTCGGAGAAGGCAGAACTGCATATATCGAAGGAAAAATCGACCGTGTCGATTATCTGCCGGGTGAGCGCATCAAGATAATCGACTATAAAACCGGAAACGAAAACTTCAGCGTTGCGGAAGCCGAGGCAGGATACAGACTGCAGCTCATGCTTTATCTTGAAGCCTCCCTGGAACGCCGGATGAAACCGGCAGGAGTTTTTTATTTCAAGATAAGCGAGCCTATGGTTGATGCATCAGGCGCAGCCATCGGGCCGGAAGAGATTAGTGACAAAATCCAAAAAAGCTTTAAGCTGAACGGCGTAATCGTGGATGATCCGAACGTTATCCGAAATGTTGCAGGCGATTTTTCCGGAATATCGGATGTCGTGCCGATTCGCATAAACAAGGAAGGTCTGATAAGCGGGACAGGGAAAGACAATCTGCTTACAGACGAGGAATTTGAGTCGCTGCGAGAAAAAGTGCGCGAAAAGGTGACGGATATCTGCAAGTCCCTTGCAGGCGGCGGAATTGAGATCCACCCGATGAAAACCGCGGCCACATCTGCCTGTGCATATTGCCGTTACAAAGGAATCTGCCGCTTTGACACGATTTTCGAGGGTTGCAGCTACAATATCATTTAATATTTTCAGTATCAGACGACAATTTCCGTCAACAGATTAAACGGTTACCACTATGAAATATCAGGTAAAAGACTATTATGTAAAAGAAATAGCCGATTATTACGGCATATCCGCACAGACGGTCAGACTCTATGACAAGAAAGGTTTGCTGCCATCGGACAAAAATAAGCTTAACGGATATCGGATATACACCCGGGAGGACATCGTAACGATGGACTATATCTGCAGACTCAAAAAAATGCATTTTCACTTGAGGACATCAGAAAAATAATGAATGAGGAGCCCCTGGAAGAAGCGGAAAGAATGTTTGTCAAACAGGAGGCGAAGCTCGCCGCCGAGGTTGAGGAGCTGCAGAGACTGATTGGCAATATGCGGGATTATCGTGCGAAACTTGACCGCGTGATTGCACACGAGAAGCATAGAGCGCGGGGAGAAAGCGCGAAAATCGAAATCGTCAATTCGCCGCCTTTTATCATCAAAGAAATTGATACCAACATGGATGAAGCGATGGAAAGCTTTCCCTCATAGACGAGAAAAATCTCAGAAACTCCCCGGCCTTTGACTTTGAAACATTTCGGGTCATAGAACCGACATTGGCACTGTACACGGTTCTGCGAATCGCAACAAACAAAGATTATGCCTGCGTGGACGAAATTTTTGCGTACCTGCGCGACAACGATTATGAAATCTCGGGGAGCACTTTGGCACGCACGATTGCAAACTGTTATTGCGACAGCGAAAGCACGGAGTATGTGGAACTGTGGATTCCCGTCACGAAACGCGAGCAAAGATAATCTTTTCTTGACCTTATACCAAGTGCAAGGATTAAAATCGTGTTAAGAAATGAATTTTCTCCGGGCAGCGGTACCCGGGAGTGAAAGGGAGGATAAAAACAATGAGTTACAAAGATGTATCCGAAAGCAGTTTATTGTATGTATTAGTCATCGCATCGCTTGTGATTATTGCGGCAATATGCGTATACTATCTCATTATCTGCATCAGAAAAGCAAAAGGGATGGGAATTTCCGGGGAAAAAATAAGCGAAATTATAAAGTCCACGGCAATCTTTTCGATTGTACCGTCAATTGCCATCGCAATAGGACTTGTTACGCTGGTAATCGTTATCGGCATTCCGTACGCGTGGTTCCGCCTGTCGGTAATCGGCTCCGTATCGTACGAGCTGATGGCTTCCAACATGGCTCTCAGTGCATTAAACCTTGACCTTGCGAGTGCAGACGCGAATGCATTCGGCATGATCATGTGGGTTATGTGCATTCCGATTACATCCACGGTTCTTGCTAATATTTTCGTATGCAAGCCGATGCACCTTGGAACACTGCGTGTGGGCAGCGGAGATAAAAAATGGGGTGCACTCTCGCAGACAACCTTCATGACGGCTCTCCTGGTAGTGCTGATTGTACCGATGCTCTTCGGAGGTCTGGTTGGACTTTTCACCTTTATTACAAGTGCACTGATTGCGGTCGGCGTATCGGCGCTTGCCAAAAAGACCGGAGCAAAGTGGATGAACGATTTCATACTTGCGATCTGCCTGATAGGCGCAATGTGCATGTCCGTTGTTTATACGAATTTAATTGGATAGGAGGAAGCGGAAATGAAGAAAGAAAAGAAAGCAAAACCATATGTGGACCCGTATTTTGAAGAAATGCACAAGAAAGGCATTATTCTTACGATTATTTCACTTGTTCTGTTTGTAGGGGTTCCGACCGTTACCTGTATCGTGTATGATATTATGCCGAACTTCGGCACTGTTATCGCTACCGGCATCGGATTGATTGCCATTTTCGTGCCGACCGGAATCGCGGAGATGTTCGGCGAAGTGCCGATTATGGGAAGTTCCTACTATCTTGCCTGCCTGACGGGAAATATACTGAACCTCAAATTACCTTCGGCAATCAACGCAATTAAGGTTTCAGGATTTAAACAGGGCACCAAAGAGGCCGATGTTGTGGTCGGCATCGCAATTGCAATCTCATCGCTGGTAACACTTGTAATACTGGCAGTCGGCGTTGTGCTTCTCATGCCGCTTGAACCGTTCCTTACATCGGAGGCGGTAGGCGTGGCCGCTTCGAATGTGCTTCCGGCATTGTTCGGCTGTCTTGTGCTTGGATTCATAGGAAATGATGTAGGCGGCGGCGTAATCATCAAGGGAAGATTAAAAGCAGCGATTCTGCCGTTTATATTCTTCATCGTGCTGTATCTTCTGATTTCCGACATGTATGAGCTGTTCGAAGGATTCCTGATGATTCTCGGAATCGTCATGATTTACTTCATTACGAAGAAAATGTACAAGGCCGGCAAGATTGAAGTTCTCCTTCCGGAAACGGAAGCGGAGAGCATAGAGGAGGCGGTGCAAAATGACAAATAAAGAAAGAGTATCGAAAATCGTCGATAGGCTGGCACCTGAACTCAGAAAACTCGCACTGGATATCCATGACAATCCGGAGCTGGGTCTGCAGGAATACAAAGCATGTGCCTGGCAGAAGGAGCTTCTTGGCAGATACGGTTTTGCAATCGAAGAGAATTTTTGCGATATAGAAACATCTTATAAGGCGGTATATAAAGGCAGAAAACCCGGACCCAAAATTGCGTTCCTGGCGGAATACGATGCACTTCCGGAACTCGGACATGGCTGCGGACATAATTTAATCGCCATGGTATCGGTAGGATGCGGGATTGCATGTCGTGAATTTGCCGACGAATACGGAGCGCAGATTGACGTAATCGGAACACCGGCGGAGGAAACCGCAGGCACGAAGGTTCCGATGAGTGCAAAGGGAGTCTTTGACGGATACGATGCCGTAATGATGGCTCACCCGGCATTTGCCAACGCTGAATCCATCAATACCATAGCGATGGACGCGTATAAGATTGAATTTTTCGGAAGACCCGCACATGCAGCGACAGCTCCGCATGAAGGAATCAACGCACTTGATGCGATGATTAATTTCTTCAATCTTGTCAACGCAATGCGTCAGCAGACCAAACCGGATGCAAGGATTCACGGCATCATTACGGACGGCGGCAAAGCTGCAAATGTTATTCCGGATTATACGGCGGCAAACTTTTATATCAGAGCAAACCGCGTAGCCGATGTCAAGAAACTGGCGGAAAGAGTAAGAAATTGTGCTGCGGGAGCGGCGCTGGGCACCGGCTGCACTTACAAAATGGAATACAATGAAGAAAACTTCAAAGATACTTGCACAAACAAAGCGTTGAACAATTTGGCAGTGGACAATATTCAGCCGTTTCTCAGCGAACCGATTTATCGCTTGGGCGATATTCACGCACCGGGCTCGTCAGATCTGGGCGATGTAAGCTACGAAGCACCTGCAATCCAAGTGATATTCAAAATCGGTGAATATCCGAACCCTATGGGAGGCGGACATACACCGGAGATGGCAGCTGCGGCAGGCTCCGAATACGGCATCAATAACGGACTCAATTTCGTCAAAGGGCTGGTTATGACCGCAATCGAGCTCATGACAAAACCTGAAGCACTGGCAGCCGTTAAAGAAGAATTCAGTCATGTAAATGACGAACCTGTCATGCAGTTTTAAACCTGACAACATAGAAAAAGCCCGGGAAGCACTCCCGGGCTTTTAAACAGTCGTAAACTCAAACACTGATCTCTCCGCGCAGATTCTGCGTCATCAGTTCTTTAATCATTTCCTTCGGATAGCCGCAGCTGAAGAGGTAATAGAGCTTGGCAACGGCGGCCTCTGTGGTCATATCATAGCAGCCGACCGCACCCGATTCCTTGAGTGCATTGCTGGTTGCATAGATGCCAAGGCGTGTGCTCCCGCTGTAACACTGCGAGCAGACGGAAACGATAGCACCGTTTTGGGATGCCCGGCGGATGCTGTTCACAAGCGTGTGATTGTTGCTCGGAATATTGCCCTCGCCGAAGGTCTCAAGAACAACGCCGTCCAGTTTTTCGGCAACAATCTGCTCGAAGAGTTCAAACTGAATGCCCGGGAAAATTTTGAGAACACCGATCGGAACCTGCTTCATTTCCGTAAGTGAAAACTCCCTTGCCTGCTTCGGCATCATCAATGCCTGCCGGTTGTACATGATGTCGATTCCGACATTGGCAAGAGCCGGGTAGTTCGGTGATGCAAAAGCCATCAATTCATCTGCGGAGACTTTCGTCGAGCGGTTGCCGCGGAGAAGTTTTCCTGCAAAATACAGACATACCTCATTCGCAACACCATCCGCAGCGATAAGCATCGAATTGATAAGATTGTCTCTTCCATCGCTTCGAAGCTCACAAAGCGGAATTTGGGAACCGGTGAAAACGACCGGCTTGTTCAGACCGTCAAGCATGAAGGAAAGCGCCGATGCGGTGTAGGACATGGTGTCCGTGCCGTGAAGAACGACAAAACCGTCATAATTGTTGTATCGGTCCCGAATTTCCCTGCCGATGTTTACCCACTGCTCTACCGCAACGTTTGCGGAGTCCAGCAGTGGATCAAACTCCACAACATCCCAGTTTGGCATATCTTTATTTTTGAGCTGGGAGATTTCATCCAGCAAGCTCGAAAAATATTTCTGCTTGGGCGCATATCCAAGCTCTGTGGGAACCATACCGATTGTTCCGCCCGTATATAAGATGCATACTCTTTTTTTCATCATTAGACTCATTAACTCCTTGAAAAATCATTGATTTGTGATAATATAAGTATATCATAAAAAACAAGGGAGGGCAAATTTATGTCAAACATACCTACACCTCATATCGAAGCGAAAGCAGGTGATTTTGCAAAGACCGTTCTGATGCCGGGAGATCCGCTCCGTGCCAAATTCATCGCGGAAACTTTTCTCACGGATGCCAAACTGATTAACAATGTCAGAGGCGTTCAAGGCTACACCGGAACATACAAAGGCAAGCGGGTGTCCGTAATGGCGTCGGGCATGGGAATGCCGTCCATCGGTATCTATTCTTACGAGCTTTTTAATTTTTATGATGTGGAAAACATTATTCGCGTGGGAACCGCGGGAGTCATCCGTCCGGATTTGAAGGTCAGGGACATCGTAATCGGGCAGGGTGCATGCACGAATTCCTCCTACAGCCGTCAGTTCGATCTGCCGGGGGATTTTGCACCGATTGCTTCTTTTGAACTTCTTCAGAAAGCGGTTAAGGCCGCAGAAGATATGGGAATAAAGCCGGTTGTCGGCAACCTTTATTCCTCAGATACTTTCTACGATGATTCCATGGGACTTTCCAAATGGCAGAAGATGGGCGTGCTCGCAGTCGAGATGGAGGCAGCAGCGCTCTACATGAATGCTGCAAGAGCCGGCAAGAATGCACTTGCAATCTGCACGATTTCCGACAATCCTTTTACAGGAGAGGCTACGACTTCGGAGGAAAGGCAGCTTAACTTTACAAAAATGATGGAGATTGCACTGGAAATTGCATAAAACGACGAATTTTGGTTGATAAAAAATACCAAAAATGATAAAATAATTAGATATAATAAACAAAAACAAAACGGAGGGCGTTAAAATGGCAGAAGAATTGCTGTTGACCCAAGAGGGGTATGACAAAATTGTAGCGGAGCATGAAGAACTCGTGTCCGTAAGACGAAAGGAAATTTCCGAAAAATTAAAAGAAGCGATTTCTTACGGCGACCTTTCGGAAAACGCTGAGTATGACGCAGCGAAAAACGAGCAGGCAGAGCTTGAGGAAAGAATTTTCAAGCTTGAAGATATGATGAAGAAAGCCAAGATTATCAACGAAGAAGAAATGACAAACGACTTCGTTGGAGTAGGATCCAAGGTGCTTGTCAAAGATCTTGACAACGGAGACGAAATGGAATTTACCATCGTGGGCTCCACAGAGGCTGATCCGTTCGCCCTTAAGATTTCAAATGAATCTTTGGTGGGACAGCACCTCATCGGCAGAAAGACGGAAGACCTTGTCGAAATCATTGTTCCTGACGGAACCCTTCACTACCAGATCGAAAAGATCAGCAGATAAAACGAGAGAGGAAGAAAACAGAAAATGAGTACAGAAGATGTAAGAGTAAACCAAAACCCGGAAGTTGAAACGGAAGAGATTTCCGAAGAAGCCTTAAGCGAGCAGAGGCAGGTCAGAAGAGAAAAACTCAAGAATTTACAGGAAGCCGGCAGAAATCCGTTTCTTGTTGAAAAATGGGATGTGACGGCGCACAGCCAGGATATTAAAGACAATTTCGAAGCGATGGAAGATCAGGAAGTTTCGGTTGCCGGACGTATCATGGCATTCCGTAATATGGGAAAGGCATCTTTCATTAACATTCAGGATAAGCAGGGCAGAATCCAGGTGTATGTAAAGAGAGATGACATCGGAGCAGAAGAGTATCAATGGTTTAAGAAATATGATATCGGTGATATTCTCGGTATCGAAGGAAAAGTTTTCAAGACTAAGACAGGAGAAGTTTCCGTTCATGCAACGAAGGTGGTTCTTCTTTCCAAGTCTATTCAGGTTCTTCCTAACAAATGGTCAGGCCTTAAAGACCAGGACATCCGTTACCGCCAGAGATATGTTGACCTGATTATGAATCCGGAAGTGCAGGGAATGTTCTACAAGCGCTCAAGAATCATTAAGGAAATCAAGAGAGTTCTGGAAGAAGACTACGGATATTTGGAAGTAGATACTCCAATCCTCACAACAATCGCAGGCGGAGCAAACGCAAGACCTTTCAATACACATCACAACACGCTGGACATCGACATGAAGCTTCGTATTTCCAACGAGCTTTTCCTGAAGAGACTCATCGTCGGAGGACTCGACAGAGTATATGAAATGGGCAAGATGTTCAGAAACGAAGGTATGGACAGAAACCATAATCCTGAGTTCACATCCATGGAATGTTATGCGGCTTACGGTGATATGGAACTCGTAATCGAAGTAACCGAGCAGGTTGTATACAAGGCAGCGATGGCAGTAAACGGTTCACCGATTATCAAATACCAGGGCAAGGAATTCGATGTAACTCCACCTTGGAAGAGAATCGACATGACCGACTTCGTATGTGAAGTTACCGGAATTGATTTCCACAACATCGCAGACGATGAAACCGCAAGAGCAGAAGCCATCAAATACGGAATGGACAAGGACGAAGTTAAAAACTGGACAAGAGGCAAAATCATTGCTGAGATGTTCGAAGAATACTGTGAAGACCTTCCGGGAGTTCTTGACGGACCGGTTCCGGTATTCGTAACAGGACATCCGGTTGAAATTTCACCTCTTGCAAAGAGAAGTGAGGCTGATCCGAGAATCACCCGTCGTTTTGAAGGCTATATCAACGGCTGGGAAATCTGCAACGGATTCTCGGAATTAAACGACCCAATCGACCAGTACGAAAGATTCGCAGAGCAGCAGGCGCAGCTTGACGCAGGCCTTGACGAAGAAGCTCATCCGATGGATATGGACTTCGTAAATGCTTTGGAAGTAGGTCTTCCGCCGACAGGCGGTCTGGGAATCGGCATTGACCGTGTTATCATGCTGATTGCAGATGCACCATCCATCCGTGACATCATCCTCTTCCCGACAATGAAGCCAATCGGATCGGAGAAGAAGGACGATGCAGAATCGAAGAGAGTCAGAGTTCTTGATAAAACAAAGATCGAAGTAGAGCCTCTGTTTGAAGAATATGTAGATTTTGATTCGTTTGCAGCCTGCGACTTCAGAGCTGTAAAAATCAAAGAATGCACGGCAGTTGCAAAGAGCAAGAAGCTTCTGAAGTTCGTTCTTAACGACGGAAGCGGCACCGACAGAATCATTCTTTCGGGTATTCACGAATATTATGAACCGGAAGAACTGGTTGGAAAGACCGCAGTTGCGATTACAAATCTTCCGCCGAGAAAGATGATGGGCGAAGAAAGCAACGGCATGCTTCTGTCCTGTGTCAACAAATACGACGGCGAAGAAATGCTGAACTTCATCCTTTTGGATGATCAGATTCCGGCAGGCGCAAAAGTGTACTAAAAAATTCGGAACTTGGGTGTGATGCTCAAGTTCCTTTTTGCCTCTTTTTACTTGAAAATCAGAGCTATAAAGTATATAATGATGAATAACAAAGCCTTTATGGGCGGAAATTTTCAATGATACGGAGCGGGTTTTATGGAAATTAAGAGAGATTCTTATCTTCAGCAGTTGATTTCATACCGTTTTGACGGTTTGGTAAAAGTCATTACAGGCATTAGAAGATGCGGGAAATCATACCTCCTAAAAAAGATATACAGAGATTATTTGCTTCAAAACGGTGTAAAGGAGGGACAGATTATTACGGTTGAGCTTGACCTTGCAAAAGACATTAAATATCGGAATCCGCTTACACTTTCGTCGTATGTCAGAGAGAAAGTGGAGGGAAGCAAGGAAGAATATTATCTTTTTATTGATGAGATACAAATGTCCGATGAGGTAAAAAACCCATTCAACGCAGACGGCAGAAAGATTACCTTTTATGACGCCTTGAATGATTTGAGAAGTTTATCCAACTTAGACGTTTATGTGACCGGAAGCAATTCCAGAATGCTTTCGAGTGATATTCTTACTGAGTTCAGGGGGCGGAGTGATGAAATCAGGGTGCATCCGCTTAGCTTTGCTGAGTATTATTCCGCCGTGGGCGGTGATAAAAACGAGGCATTTGATGAGTATGCTTTTTATGGTGGCATGCCGCTTATTTTATCAAGACCAAACGATGCGGCAAAAATGAATTATCTCAAGTCGCTTTTTTCAGAGGTGTATATTAAAGATATTGTTGAGCGCAAGAAAATAGAAAGGCAGGATGTGTTGGAGCAGATTTTAGACTTGCTTTGTTCATCCATTGGGTCATTAACCAATCCTTCTAAAATCGCCAATACTTTGAACTCCAAGCAGGGCTGCGCGGTATCAGGCAATACGATTCGTGCATATATCGGGCATTTGGAAGATGCATTCCTTTTTTCTGAAAGCAAACGTTATGATTTAAAGGGGAAATCCTATTTTGATTCTCCGAATAAATATTATAGTGAGGATATAGGGCTTAGAAATGCGCGAATCGGCTTCCGCCAACAGGAAATGACACACATAATGGAGAACATCATATATAATGAGCTTGCTATCCGGCAGCTTTCGGTTGATGTGGGAGTTGTTTATGCGAGAACGCTCAATGATAACGGCAGTTCGGTCCGCGTGCCGAGAGAAATTGATTTCGTGGTAAATTCGGGGGGAAAGAGAACTTATATACAATCGGCATATGCCATGCCTACGGAAGAAAAGGCAGAAACAGAAATCAGACCATTTACTCTTATCGGCGATTCCTTTCCTAAAATTGTAGTGCGGCGGGATATTGGCAAGCGCTGGTATGATGATAATGGTATTTTGCATATAAATTTAATTGATTTTCTTTTGGATAAGGAGCTTATTTGAGGATGCAGCTTTAAGATAAGGAGGAATTATATGGAAAAATTGAGAGCAAAAAAAGGGTTTATCTGTGATATGGACGGTGTAATCTACCGCGGCGGCAATTTATTGCCGGGAGTCAGGGAATTCGTAGACTGGCTTAACAGAGAAGAGAAGAAATTCTTGTTTCTGACCAACAACAGCGGACAGACACCGCTCGAGCTGAAACTGAAACTGCAGAATATGGGAATGGACATTGACGAAAGTCATTTTTATACAAGTGCGATGGCAACCGCAAAGTTTGTGAGCGAGCAGACACATCACTGCAATGCCTATGTAATCGGAGAACCGGGATTGGTCGGAGCACTTTATCAGTGCGGAGTTGCCATTACGGACAAGGATCCCGATTATGTAATCGTCGGCGAGAGCCAAAGCTATAATTATGAGACGATTTGCAAGGCTGTGTCCCTGGTCCGCGGCGGAGCGAAGCTGATTGGAACCAATTTCGATATGACGGGACCTTCGACCAGAGGAATTATTCCGGCATGCAGGGCGCTCATCTCGCCGATTGAGATGGCGACCGGAAAGCAGGCATATTTCGTGGGAAAACCGAATCCTCTTATGATGAGAACCGGACTGAAGATGCTGGGCGTGCATTCTGAGGAAGCTGCAATGATCGGTGACCGTATGGATACAGATATCATAGGCGGAGTGGAAAGCGGACTGGATCCGATTCTTGTTTTGTCGGGAGTGACGAGCAGAGAAGAAGTCGACCTCTTCCCGTACAGACCGCGTCTGATTCTAAACGGAGTCGGAGATATTCCGGAATAAAGGGGGAAGACATGAAAGCAACGGTAATTGTAGACAACAAGAAAAGTGAAGACCTCAAAGGCGAGTGGGGACTTTGCATATACATAGAATACAACGGGCAGAATATTTTGCTCGACGCGGGAGCATCGGATTTGTTTGCCGAAAACGCTGCAAGACTCGGAATGGATCTTAAAGCCGTGGACGCGGCAGTCCTTTCGCATGCGCACTATGACCACGCAAACGGAATGGAGAAATTTTTCCTCACAAATGATCAAGCAAAGTTTTATGTGCGGAAAACCTGCGATGAAAACTGCTATACAAAGTGGTGGTTTTTCAGCAAATACATAGGGATACCGAAGAAAATACTCGAGGAATATCCGGACCGATTTGTTTTTGCAAAAGATGACACGAAAATTGCGGACGGAGTCTACCTCATCCCGCATAAGACACCGAACCTCGAAAAAATCGGAAGACGGGAGCACATGTACCAACGCAGAGCTGACGGATGGCATCCGGACAATTTTTCGCATGAACAGAGTCTGGTGTTTGAGACCGACAAGGGTCTTGTGATTTTTAACAGCTGTTCCCACGGTGGTGCGGCTAATATCATAAACGAGGTTGCACGGACTTTTCCGGACAAAGAGGTTCATGCGATAATCGGAGGATTTCACCTCTACAACAAATCGGCGGCAGAAGTTCGCGAATTCGCCAAGCGGGTCAAAGAAACCGGCATACAATATGTGTGTACCGGCCACTGCACCGGAGATAAAGCCTATGCGATTCTCAAAGAGGAACTTGGCGACAAGCTCCATCAGCTTCGCTGCGGCCTTGTGATGGAATTTTGAAAATGAAAAGGGGATACAGCAAATGAAAATGAAGAGAAAATTAGTCTTAGTCTTGACTTTGTCCTTAGTGATATCGATGATTCCGGCGCCTGTATCCGCTGCACTCAAGAGTGCCGGCTCTCCGACGGAAGTTCAGACCTTGGTATCCGGTGAAGGCTGCGGAGTATAATATCTCTGTGCGCCAGAAAGGCCGCAATGCGAGTGACTGGGCAGGACGTGCCACTCCGACGGATATGGGTGACTATAATAAGTTTTCTTTTGAGCTGCAGAATTCGACGAAGCTGAACGGCGCGATGAGCGGCGATTATGTTTTGCTGATTACGAAGCAGTTAGGCTCGAAACCGGGACCGGTTATCTATAAAAACTGTGCATTCCGTGTAACCAACGGACAGTTCTCGATTTTGCAGTACGACAAGATTATTCAGGAAAACGCGCGCATCGATAAGAATGCCAATAAGAAGAAAAAAGCTTCCGCTTTCAAGAAAACAAACCTAAGCGATGTCAAGACGGTTTCCAACGAAGTTGTGAAAGGCGCATCGACCAATTACGAAAAACTCCTGAAGATTTACGAATATGTCGCAGAAAACTTCTACTATGACGATGTTGCTTTTAGAACGAGTTCGAAGCAGTATGTAGATCCGTACAAGAACCTCTATAATATGAGAAACAAGAAAAAGAGTGCAAACAGTGAAGACGGAAAGGTCGCTACAACCTGTGTCGGCTATTCGGCAGCAGTCTGCGCGCTTGCCAGAGCGCAGGGAATTCCGACCAGAATCGTAAACGGACATCACATCAGCCTTAACGGAAGAGAGTACAACAACTGGTCGACAGAAAAGAACATCACGAAGCTTGACCACTGGTGGAACGAATGTTATGTTGACGGACGCTGGATTACAGTCGATGCAACACCGGGCAACAGCAACAAATGGGATCGCAACACCAATACTTGGACTTATACAGGCCTGACAAACTACATCTACTTCGATCCGACACCGGAGCAGCTTGCAACATCGCATATGCTGCTGGCTGTTAAAGGAATATGAACATAAATACGGATATTACAATCAATCAAATAATTGAAAGTTCCATTTATTTCACCGCAACAGTCTCGACTTTCTGGATTTTGTTTCGCCAATGGCTTCGTTTTTCCGTTAAGAAAACCTTAGGTCTGGCAGCGGTATTTGTATTCATTGACGATGTATCGGCTCTGCTGACTCCTTTTGGAAGCGGATGGATTCTTTCAATCATATTTCTGGTGGATGCAGCAGCGGAGATACAACTGGTAAAGTGGGGATATCGGCGGAAGGCGTGCATTTTGTACGAAATTCAGTGTCTGCTTTTTAATATACTTGGCATCGCGATTATTGCAGCCCTTACGGCACTTTACGGCATGCTTATGGGAAGAGACAGTCAGACATGGTTTTTAGATGAAACCGCCACGCAAGCGGACTACATCATAAAATATATTGGAATGATAATCGGCTATGTGGTATCTTTCTGGATTACAAAAAAATGCATTCTCCTTCTGGAATACCTTACAGAAAAAGAAGTATGGATTTTTTCAGTTGGTCTGGTTGGGCTGCACTTGCTGTTCACTTTCGTGACACGGACCTTTATGGAGGATTCGAGTCAATATATGGCCGGATTTTTTGTGACACTGTACGGCATTTACAATGTAGGAATGGCACTGCTTGGCGTATTGACTTTGATGCTTCCGCTTCTTCGCTTGCGGCGTGAGAACCGGGAATTGCGAAATCAGACGGAAGAGCAGTACGAGTACTATCGTAAGGTGTTGGAAACACAGCAAATGCTGCGTGAAGTACGCCATGATTTGAAAAACAAACTGGTTGCAGAAACAATGGCATTGGAAAAGAACGAATAAGGAATTAAATAATCCCCCTCTTTCGGAGTGTACACAGTAGTACGCACTGCAGCGGGGGATTTTTCGTGTTTTTATACGTATGGCTCTTTGCGATTTGTCAGTCCAAGCAGATAGTCTGTTGAAACATGATGAAAATTTGCAAGTTTGATTAAAATATCGGTTGGGATGTCAAGATCGCCGCGCTCATAGTTGCTGTAAACACGCTGCGAACAGTGGAGAATTTCGCCCATTTCACGTTGCGTCAAGTCCCTGTCCTCGCGTAAGTCTCGGATTCTTCTGTACATTTTGCTCCTGTTTCCTTCAAAAAAATAAAATACTAAAATTAACCAAGAAATAACTTTTTATGACAAAAATTTTATCACGTCGAAGTAAACAACTTGCAAGTTAGCGGATGTCCCACTAAAAAAACGGAGCAAGAGGCAGATAGAATTGACTTTTAGCGGATTATCCGCTAAAATTATGATAAGCTTGTGTGTTTGTAGTAGAAAGTGCAGCATGAACAGAAAGTGCGCTGAGAAGGAGATAAGAGAATGGATTTTGGACTTAATGGAATAACAGCTTTTTTGTTAGGAATTTCAACACAGCTTATTTTAGTCTATGCCTTGTTTTATCAATGGTTTCGCTTTTCAGCCCAAACTACGCTTCTTGTGGTCGCAGCACTGAAAACAATGGAGCTGTGCGCAAATGAAATCGTGACGGACGAAACGCGGTGGATATTGGCAATTCTTGCGACGCTTCAGACACCTTTGCTGATCCCACTGATGAAAAAAGGCATGCGCAGACTGATGCTGATTATATATATGATTTATGCGTCCATATATAATGCCTTCGGAGGAATTGTCATTTCTGCTATGACTACCGTTTACGGTATTCTCGCAGGCAAAAGCAACCAGACTTGGTTTATAGGGGCAACAATGACGCAGGCGGATTTCGTGCTGAAATGGACGGGCGCAATACTCTGCTATGCGGCAGCGATTTTGATTTGCCGTAAATGTATCTTGCTGCTTGAATATCTGAGCGAACGGGAAAAATGTTTTTTCACTGGGGTTCATCATTACGTATGTTGCAGGAATGATGATTACTCGAATTTTTGCAACAAGTTCAGAGGCTATGCTGGGTGGTTTTTTGGTTGCCGTATACGCAATCTATATTATTGGGCTGGCGCTTTTAACTACGCTGGCATTGGTGCTGCCGCTAATTCGGCTGCGGCGCGAAAATCGCAGGCTGCGAATACAGATGCAGGAACAATACGAGTATTATCAAAAGGTACTCGAAACACAGCTCCGGCTGCGTGAAATCCGCCATGATTTGAAAAATCATCTTGTGGCGGAAACTGTGGCAAAGGAAGACCGATTAAGAGCAAAAGAATTTGAAGATGTGTGAGGAAAAAATGGACTTTGATTTCGTCAGTATATATAGAATTTTTCTTGGCTGCTTTTCGCAGATTATAGCAGTCTATGCAATCTTTCATCAATGGTTCCGCTTCCCGGTGAAAATCTCGATGACTGTGGTAACCGCGCTGGGACTGGTGGAACTGTGGGCGATGAATTATGTGACAGAAGCAAACGGATGGATACTGGGACTTGCTTCGTCGCTTAATCTCCTTGGACTGGTTCCGCTCATGAGAAACGGCGCGCGCAGGCTGATGTTAATTCTATTCATGATTTATGTATTCGTCTATAATATATTCGGAACGGCTATCATTTCTGTTCTGACAACCGTTTATGGTCTTTTTACAGGAAAAAGCAATCAGACTTGGTTCGTAGCAGAAACGATGACACAGGCAGACGTCATACTGAAGACGATGGGTATATTCCTTGGCTATCTTGCGGCCATTCTGATCTGCCGCAAATGTATTTTGCTGCTCGACTATCTGAACGAGCGGGAAAAATGGATTTTTTCGCTGGGATATGCTATCGCGGATGTGCTGTATCTTATGGGCAGCAGAACCTTTATGACGAGTTCTGCGGAGTTTCTTGGTGGAATCTGGGTTGTTTTATATGCCTTGTATAGCGTTTGGCTGGCTGCTTTGGTTTTCCTTTCGCTGGCTTTGCCTCTGATTCGACTGCGGCGCGAAAACCACAGACTGCGAATACAGATGCAGGAACAGTACGAATATTATCAAAAAGTACTCGAAACGCAGCTTCAGCTGCGTGAAATCCGCCACGATTTGAAAAACCGTCTTGTAGCCGAAATGGTGTCAAGGGAGAAAAAATTATGACAGATGAACAAGTAAGGACATTAGTGATTGTAATCGGAGCGATATTATTTGCAATTGTAGCATTTGTCTTTTGGCGAACGCAAAAAGCCGGAAAGGAAAATCGCGATTTGAATGAACATAAACAGCTTCAGCAAGAACAGCAAAAGGCTCTACAGGATTATGAACAAAGCATTCGCAGTCTGCTTAAGGAAATCGAGAAAGAATCGTGCGATACCGAAACTGCGCTGGCAATTTCTGAACAATGCAGGCAGTATATCGGCGGAAACCTTACCGGACAGTCGATTGTGGACGCATTGCTGGCATATAAGCGTAAGGAATGCGATGACCGCGGCATACAGCTGGAGATGGAAACGACTGCGTTCCCTTCGGAGGGATTTTCGGGAGAAGAATATGTGGGGATTCTCGGGAACTTGCTGGATAATGCGATGGAAGCGGCGGAAAAAACTTCACAGCCGTGGGTGCGCCTGAAAAGCTTTACTGCATCGGGGCAGTGGGTTTTGCGTGTGACAAATTCCAAGCAGAGCGATGCAGTGCCGCTGGAAAAGAACATGAAAACAACGAAAGAAGATAAAGAGAATCACGGTTTGGGCACGAAAATTGTAAAGAGAATCGTGAAAAAACATAAAGGTGTGGTGGATTATAAGGATTATGGGGAATCGTTCGAGGCGATGACTGCAATACCGATTTAGGAGAAATGCAGATGACAGACATCATAATTTGTGACGACCGCGAAGAGATTCTAACCGATTTAAAAGAGAAACTAAAGACAGCCGATGTGCAGGGGGCACACCGGATTTTGTCGTACAATAACGGAAAGCGCATGCTTGAGGCGTTAGAGGATAATGACTTTTCGGAGGGGATTTTTATCCTCGATATTGAGCTGGGGTGCTGCAATGGGATTACGCTTGCAGACAAACTTCTGGAGAGGTTTCCCGACGCGCAGATTATTTTTATGTCCGGCTACGACGATTACTATGAGGATGTGTATGATGTAAACCACATCTATTTTTTGCAAAAACCGGTGCGCGAAGAGGCTTTGACAAAAGCACTTGCAATCGCGCACAATCATCTGCTTGAGGCGAAGCAAAACTGCTTTTATGTGGAGAATAAAAGCGGACGGTTTGTGGTGCCGTACAGTAAAATCTTTATATTTGAGAAGCAAAACCGAAAAATTATTTTGAGAGGAAAAGAGGGTGCTGAGATCTGCAGCTTTTATGGGAAGTTTGAAGAAATTCTTCCTCAGCTGCCTACACATTTTTGTCGCTGCCACAATGGTATCATCGTCAATATGGAAAAGACGGCTAAAATTTCCCAAAACAGCTTTATCATGCAGGATGGGCAGTATGTGGCAATCAGCAGGAGTCATCGAAACACCGCGCTGTGCGCTTTTGCCTCATATACATGCCAGACAATATAAGAAACAGATACCCACCCCAAAAAAATAACCTCAACAGACGAACCTGTGAAACCATGATTTCATTTACATGGCTTTGCAGGTTCTTTTTATTTCGACAAGACAACCAAAAATTACAATTGAAGTGCTAAAAAATACAATTGAAAATTTCGTACATCAATATCCGATATAATCATTTCAAACATAGGAATTGTGGCGTGATTGTAACGGAGGAAACATGAAGACAATAGTAATTTGCGATAAGGATCGAAATAACGCTGCCTGTATCAAGAAAGTATTGGGCGGTCATATGCATAATGCACAACGAGAAATATTCTATTATGAAGACAGGAGCAGCCTCAAGAAGGATTTAGAGAAATTCGACAGCCAAATCGATGTTCTTTTCACGTCGGTCACATTTGATGTAGAGGCAGATGGAATTCAGCTTGCACAAGACGTAATGACTCTATATCCAGGATGTCAGGTTATATTTATGGAAGAATTGAATAAATACAACTCCGGAATTTATGATGTCGATCATGTGTTTTTCCTGAAAAAACCTTTGGACGAAGAGCGCATTGCGAGTGCATGGAAAAAGGTCGAACAACATATGAGAAATATCGAAAAGAAATTTTTTACGATTTCGACTCGGGCAGGTATCTATTCCATTCCATATGAGAAGATTTTGGCATTTGAAAAGGATAAGCGAAAAGTTGTGGTTCTGACGAGTGCAGGAAAGGATTACAGCTTTTATGGAAAGTTTGAAGACTTCATGGATGATCTGGATGAAAACTTTATGCGCTGCCATAACAGCATCATTGTCAATGTTTCCCGCGTTGAAAAAATGGAAAAAGGCAATTTGTTTCTGGAATACGGAAACGGATACATTATTATTCCGATTAGCCGTACATATCTGAAAGGAATGCGGGAAGTGTTTAAAAATATGTTGGCGGTATAGAAAGTGCAGAATGTTACATTAAAACTGTCAAATAGTACATAAAGGCAATAAGGATAGTAAATGCGAGTATAATGCAGATTAGGAAATGACAGGAGAGAAAGTAAATAAAAAGAAAGGAAGAGGGGCAGAAATGGTTACTGCAAAAAAAAATTTAAACAGAGTTATTATGCTGACACTGGCATTCATTATGGCTATAGGTACATTCACCATCGAAAATGCTTCAGCAGCATATAAAGAAATCGGACTCGTAAGTGAAAGCGAGTATTACGCAAAGTACACGGACACGAGCAAATATCAGGCTACGCCGTACTATCGCTACGCGTCGCGCACGAAAGAAACGACAACAAGCGGTTCTTCCTCTATGAGCGGATGGACGCTTGACTCTAAGAAACAAATCAGTTCTTCAACAGGCGGCTGGCAGAAGACACCAATCAGCAATTCAACAAAATCAGATGGAAATGTCGAGACGGTCGTAAAGGTGGAAACAAAAACCGGGAAGAAGTATTACACCTACGTCTGCAACCATAAAACTTGGTTCTGGAAGAATCATGGCGGAATGCACAATGGAACCTGTCCGACCAAGAACTATTTGTCTGTTTATGTAGCCGGCGGGATTTCATATCCAAGAGATTCGAGCGATGGCTCTTACGAATGTCCGGCATCTTTCGGAAAGAGTAATCCAAAAGGATTCGGCACCATTTTAGGTATGTATTATAACTCGAATGCAATTAACAGCTGGACTTCGGGAACGAATGTTACCTATGTATGGAACGACAATTCAAGTGCAACCTTCTACAGAGCAACCACGACGAAGTATCAGTACAATTTCTCAAGATGGACAGACTGGAGTGGTTGGAGCGATTGGAGTTCTGCAAGACGCAGCACAAGCGATAGTCTGAAAGAAGATACGCAGGTAAAATATTTTATCGTGGATATTGAACCGGAGCCGCAGACGATTTCCGGAACAACTTCTTACAGTTTTAAAACCGGGGATCCATCCTTCAGACTCGACTGTACGACCAACGGCACCGGAAGTCTGAGTTATACTTCCGATAATCCGGATGTTGCATCGGTAGACGCACAGGGCAATGTTACGATTGGTAATGCGGGAACTGCGAAGATTAAAGTGCTGGCGGCAGGGAATTCCGACTATTATCCGGCAACTAAGACGGTAACCGTGAAAATCGCGCAGCGTATCTTAAAAGCGCAGACGATCAGCGGACAGGACTCCTATACATTAGAGGCCGATGCGAAAACCTTTAATCTGGGATGCGCAACGAACGGTGATGGTCAGATAACCTACTCAAGCAGCGATTCTGCCATTGTATCTGTAGACGACAGCGGCAGAGTTTCAGTTAACGGAATCGGCAGTGCCGCGATCACTGTTAAGGCATCGGCAACCCTGGACTATAAGCCGGCAAGCAAAACCATTAATATTACAATCAATAAAAAGGCGCAGTCGATTTCCGGAAGTACGAATTATTCAGTAACATATGGATGCGACCCAATCGCATTGAACTGCAGCACGAACGGAGACGGAGCACTCAGCTATACCTCAAGCAAACCGAAGGTTTTTGCGGTAGATGGCAGCGGAACGGTAACCGTTTTAGGCGCGGGAACCGCAAAAATTACAGTGAAAGCCGCAGCAACCGCAACCTGCAAAGCTGCGAGCAAGACGATTACGATTACTTCTAAAATTGCACCAATCACAGAGGTGCAGGCAGAACTCAAGGACAATAATACGCTTCTTGTTACATGGGGCGAGACGTCCTGCGATCAATATGAAATCAGATACAGCAAAGGAAATAAGAGAAATTGGAAAACTCTCTATACCGAAGGGGAAGAGGATGTCCTTGATGATGAGGATCGGACAGCCGAGATTGACTTAGATGATGCAGGTATCAGAAAGGGAAGCAAGTATTATATCACCGTTGTAGGGGTTTGTGATAAATCGACCTCTGTGGCAGCCGGAAGAAGCAGTGTGAAGGCAACGGATTCTTTCAGAAGAGTTGCTAAAGTTACAAGAGTCAAAGCAGTTAGATTAGACAGAAAAAAAATAAGAGTTTCGTGGAAAAAGACAGCCAGTGCGGACGGATATAATATTTACAGACTGAAGACCGGTGAAAAAATGCCTAGGAATATAGACGAATGGGAACCTTACAGCACCACAAAGAGAGCCTATTTTATCGACAGAAAAGCGAAAAAAGGTTTGAGCTATACCTACTGGATTGAAGCCTATCAGAAAGGTGGAGCAGAAGGACAAATCGAGGGAAAACATTCGAAGAATGCAATTGTAAAAGCATGAAAATCTTAGTATCGGCCAAAAGCCACCCGGGTAAAATCCGGACAAAAAATGAAGACAACCTATATGTTTTCGGAGAAATTATGGAGGAGGAGAAGCAGGGCTTCTTTTCCTCCGATATGGAAAGCAATACTGAAGAGGGAATCCTGTTTGGTGTCTTTGATGGAATGGGAGGACTCCACTGCGGAGAATATGCGTCTTACTTGACCGCTAAGGCCGCTAAGGAAGAAGCAAAAACAGCTGTGGAAACGCAGGAAACGCCCGGAGCATTTCTGATGCGAATCTGTGAAAAGAGCAATGCGCTGCTTTGCAGAGAAATGCAGATGAATGTAAAAAAACGCATGGGCTCCACCTTGTCGATTCTTTATCTGCTGCAGAATCAAGTTTTCCTTTGCGATGTCGGGGACAGCCCGATATTCCGTTTCCGAAACGGACAGCTTTTGAAAATCTCCAAGGAGCACACAGAGCGGGAACTGTACGAAAAACTAAATGCAGAAAAACCGAAGCGTAAATATCATTTGACGCAGAATATCGGTATCTTCCCTGAAGAAATGGAATTAGAACCATACATCGCGAAAGGGGAAATGCATGCCGAAGATCAATACCTGTTATGTACAGATGGATTGACGGACATGGTTTCGGAAGAGGAAATCTCTGCAATTCTATGTATGCCGGAGCGCGCGGACAGCAAAGCGAAGCAGCTGATGCGCCGTGCCTTGGAAAATGGCGGGAGCGATAACATAACAATAGTTTTGATACAGTTATATTAGTCGATGAGGTAAAAATGAACATCTATCTTTTTAAAAATGAAGGACTCTATACCCTAAGCCTGCCATTGAAAATAAAAGGGCAGTATTGGATAACCGATTATGACATTAACGGAAAAGAAAGAAAAATAGTAAATATAGAAGAACGCGACGGCAAATGGGTTTTAAAAAGCAACCGAAAGGTTTCTTTTTTGGATGAAAGCGGCGAAGCAGTTAAGGGCATAACGGTTGAAAATCAGGAGTTTTACAGAGCTTTCATAAAAACAGATGAGCAGACGGTTTTACTCTATGCTGAAGAGACAGAAGAAGGCAGAAACCTGTATCAGAAATATAGAGTGCAAGAAGGCGCTGGCATCACGATTGGTCGTTCGGAATCCTGCGATATCTGCTTCAAAAATATTTTAACTTCATCCGGTCACGCGCAAATAACATATCAGAATGAAGAATGGACTGTAAAAGATCTGCAAAGTTCAAACGGCACTTATCTGAATGAAAAACGTGTTTTTGAGGAAAAGGCAGACTTCGGCGATGTCCTTTTCGTTATGGGAATGAAGATTATCCTTGGAAGAGGGTTTATCGCCGTCAATAATCCGGATAAATGTGTCTTTTGCAGCAGTCGATTCTTAAAGGAATTTCCTGCCCTTGAGTTTTATTCGGAAAAGAGTGGGATTGAAGAAGACGAGGACGCGTTTGAGGAAAAGTTTTTTTACCGCACACCAAGATTTCGGCGGGATGTTGAAACCGCGAGGATTAAAATCGACCCTCCGCCAAATGACCAAATCGGCGAGGAACTGCCGCTTGCGCTGGTCATAGGTCCATCGCTTACGATGGGGCTGGCATCTATGACCACAGGCATTTTCGCAATCAATAATGCGATGCAGACAGGTAATATCGCTTCGGCGATTCCTTCGGTGGCAATGTCCTTCAGTATGCTGCTTGGAACTGTGATGTGGCCGATTCTCTCGAAGCGTTTTGAAAAGAAGCGAAAAAGAGCCAAAGAAGCGAAAAGGCAGGAAAAGTACTCTCGCTATTTAGAAACAATCGAAGAAGAGATTGAAACAGAAGTTCAAAAACAGGCAGAAGTTTTAAATGAAAACCATATATCTGTTGAAAAGTGTGTTGAAAAGATAGAAAAGAAAGCAATTTCGCTTTGGGAAAGAGGCTTCGGACAGAAGGACTTTTTGGAATTTCGAATCGGAACGGGCGAGCTTCCGCTTGACGCGGAAATTGTATATCCGGAACGCAGATTTACATTAGACGATGATAACCTGCAGGAAGAAATGCTTGCGCTCGGAGAAAAGGAAAAGCTGATTCGAGATGTGCCAATAAGCATCTCTTTGTTTGAAGATTTCGTGGCAGGTGTCGTCGGCAGCCGGAGAGAACTTCGGGATTTCGGAAAGGGTCTTATCATGCAGATAGCGGCTCTTTACGGGTATGATGAAGTGAAAATGTGCTTTCTGCTCGGAAGTGACGCGCAGGAGATGTCCTTTGTAAAATGGCTTCCGCATGTGTGGGATGACGAAAAAAACAATCGTTTTGTTGCGGCGAATACATCCGAGGCTAAGGAACTCTCCGCATTCTTATCTAAAGTTGCAGAGGCGAGAGAAGAACTCAACGATAATGAAATCGGTGAGGCACAGCCATATTATATAATCTTTTGCTTTGACAAAGAACTGGCAGACCGAACGGAAGTTATAAGAAAAATTTATTCACTCAAAAAGAACATAAATATAAGCGTGGTATCTCTTTTTGATGAATTCAAGGATCTGCCGAAAGAGTGCAGTGCGGTAATCGAATTACAAGAGGAAACAGGACTTATCTATAATAAAAAAGATATCAGCGGCAAGAAGCTGCTATTCAAACCGGATATTTATATTCGCGAAAACGCAGATAAATACAGCACGCAGCTTGCGAATATTTATCTCGACGTACAGGGCGCAGGATTTAACCTGCCAAACCTCATTCCATTCCTACAGCTATTCGGGGTAGGAAGAATCGAGCACTTAAACGCGCTGCAGCGCTGGAAAGAGAACAATCCGACGAAGTCACTGCAGACTGAGGTTGGCGTGAATACTTTAGGTGATAAATTCATGCTGGACCTGCACGAAAAATATCATGGGCCGCACGGCTTGGTCGCAGGAATGACCGGTTCAGGAAAAAGTGAATTTATCATGACCTATATTTTGTCTTTGGCTGTGAACTATCATCCATACGAAGTTGCATTTATTTTAATTGACTACAAGGGCGGTGGAATGGCTAAGACCTTCGAGAAACTGCCTCATACCGCAGGAATTATCACCAACCTTGACGGTGCTGCGATTAAACGTTCCTTAATTTCGATTGAAAGTGAATTGAAACGGCGACAGAAGATATTTTCGGATATCAGCAAGGAAATAGGGACAAGCAATATTGACATCTATGAGTATCAGAAACTGTACCGCGAAGGTATCGCAAACGAGCCGCTCCAGCACTTATTTATCATTTCGGATGAGTTCGCAGAACTGAAAGCGCAGCAGCCGGAGTTCATGGCACAGCTTATCAGTACTGCACGAATCGGCAGAAGCCTTGGAGTACATTTGATCTTGGCAACGCAGAAGCCTGCAGGCGTCGTGGATGACCAGATCTGGAGCAACAGTAAGTTTAAGGTGTGTTTGAAAGTTCAGGACAGAGCAGACAGCATGGATATGCTGAAAAGACCGGATGCCGCGGAGCTGACACGTACCGGACGGTTTTATCTGCAAGTTGGCTATAACGAACTGTTCGAGCTCGGACAGTCAGCCTGGTCCGGAGCGGAATATCAGCCGTCAGACAGGCTTACGAAACAGCTTGATGATAGCGTAAGCATAATCAACAATAATGGATTGGTTATAAAAAGCTATCGACCGTATCGGGATGTGAGAATAGGAAAAAAATCAAAACAAGTCGATGCGGTTACGAGGTATCTCAGTGAGATCGCTGATGAAGAAAACATTAAAGTTCGACCACTTTGGCTGGAGCCGATTCCGCAGACGATTTTACTGGATGAAGTAGACGCAAAATATCATAAATCCAAGGGTCGGGGACTTAACCCAACAATTGGAGAATATGACAACCCCTATAACCAAAAGCAGGATATTTTCTGTCTGCCGATTTCCGACACGGGAAACGCGGCAATTTTCGGGGCGGCAGGAAGCGGAAAGACGGATTTCTTGAATGCGATGATTTATTCCCTGCTAAAAGAAAATACGCCGGATGAAGTGAATTTATATATTCTGGACTTTGCGGCTGAAACGATGTGGATGTTTGCGAAGGCTCCACAGGTTGGAGAAGTCATGTTCTCACATGACAGCGAAAAAATCAGCAACCTGTTTAAAGTGCTTTACAAGGAAATTGCAGGCAGGAAGAAAAAATTCGCGGCATACGGAGGAAATATCGACGAGTATGTAAAAGACAGCGGAGAAAAAGTGCCACGAATTGTAATTGCAGTAAATAATTATGCGGCATTTATTGAACTCTATGGAGAGAGGGAAGACGACATTATCTTTCTCAGCCGTGAAGGAACGAAATATGGAATTTACTTCGTGATAACCGCTGTTTTGCCAAACAATGTGCGCTTTAGGGTTTTGCAGAATTTCGCGCAGCAGATTACTTTACAGATGTCGGATGAAAGCGAATATTCGAGCATTGTAGGAAAGACAGACGGCGTTCTTCCATCAAACTTTGAAGGAAGAGGTTTGGTGAGAATGGAACGCGTGTATGAATTCCAGACTGCAAAACTGGTAAAGCAGGGAAATCCGAAGCAATACGTAAGCAATTACTGCATGAATCTGGCAGCAAACTGGACGGGCAGAAAAGCGGCGAAGATTGCAACGATGCCGGAAAATGTTACAGCGGAATTCTTTAAGGAAACAGAGACTGCCGGTGGGCAGGATTTGAATCTTCCTGTAGGAATCGACACGAACAGTCTTGCGGTTGTGAAATACGATTTCGAAAAGCATTACATAAATTGCGTATTGTCACAAGGCGACGGCTACACAACGTTCTTAAAGGAGCTTCAAAAGGAACTGCGAGAAATAGAAAATACGCATGTCAGTGTTCTGAAAGAATCAGATATCGCGCAGGTATTCGATGAAGTCTTATACAGAAACAATACGTATAAGGACGCTGTCAGTCTCGGAGAAGAGCACCCGAGCTTTGCACGGAAGGTATTCCTCATAGAGGGGCTTTCAGAAAGAAAACAGAATCTTACCGAAGAAGAAAATGAGAAACTTCAGCTTATTTTAGAAAAGGGCAGACGGGAATATAATCTGTTCTTCATTATAGGTGAAACAGGAAAGAAAATGGGAAGCTTTACCTATGAAAAATGGTATAAGGCACATGTTCGAGAGAACTGCGGTATCTGGATTGGAAACGGTTTTGCTGACCAGTACTGTTTGAAAGGTTCGTCAGGAAGCAGGTATTTTGAAGAACTAAAAGATGGATATGGCTATGTTTTGAAAGAAGGCAAGCTGACGAAGGCAAAACTTCTTTGGCAGACGGAGGAAAACGATGAATAAGATATTGGTTGAATTTCACATACCGGCTGCGGGGCTTGCGTTTGACGTGTACCTTCCTGTACATATGTATATCGGAGAAATTCTTCCACTGCTTGCAGCAGCGGCACAGGAACTATCTTCCGGAGCGTATTGCACAAACGGCAATGAAATATTATGCGATATGGAAAGCGGAATGTGTCTTGATGTGAACAAGCGTATTCGAGATTCTGCTTTGAAAAACGGCAGTAAGCTGTTTATCATATAAAACAAAATTATAACTGATTATAGTGATGAAAGATGGAGGAATCACAATGGGAAAAATTATAAGAGTAACACCGGAACAATTGGAAGCAGCATCGAAAAAGCTGCATGAATATGCGATTAGCTACACGGAAATTTATTCACGTCTGATGCAGCAGGCAGAAACGATGGGCGAAGCATGGCAGGGCGCAGATAACCTGGCATATGTGGAACAAATTAACGGCTTTTGCGATAATCTGCGCGGCATGTCGGAAAAACTTCAGGAAGCAGGAGACATTTTACTGCAGCAGAAAACGAACTATGTAAACAGACAGGAAGATAATATCGCACAGGTAAAGAAGCTCACGAACTAAGATTGATAAGGTGAGAAGACGAAAAATAAAACTTTGAGATTTCAGCTTAAATGGGCTGATAAAAAGAAAGGAAGATAAAAATGGCAGGAGAAATCAGAGTAAATACCGATCAAGTGGCACAGATCGCGAGCACAATCGAAGATTTAAACAATCAGCTGGATGAAATATTGAGAGAAAGTCAGCAGACTGTAAGAGAGTTATCCGGAACATGGGACGGCGAAGCATCACAGGAAACGATTGCAGCGTTTGACACGTTTGCAAGCAAATATTTTGATGAATATTTTGATATTATTCAGCAATATGTGCAGTTCCTGAGAGTAAATGTTGAAAGCGGATATTTCGAAACAGAAACAGCAAACACACAGCTGGCGGATTCATTTAAGTAAAAGCAGAAGACTGCTTTTAGGAGGTGCAGTGTATGAGTGCGAGAAGCGAGCTGGAAAGCATAAAAGCGGAACTTGCGAGTATTATCAATGAGTTGGAAGACATTGCAGCGGGGGTGCGCAGCGATTTTCAAGGGGTTGGAAGCGAATATTGCGCACAGGCTCTTGAAGAAACCGCAGACGGATACAGAAAAGCAAAAAGATATTTAGAGCAAATCAACGCAGGAAGATATGATGAGATTCGTGCAAACACAGATTCTGCGTCATCAGGAGGAAGGTAACGCATGGGAAAAAGAATTTTAATCAATACGGATAAGATGGAGTTCTATGCGGATAGATTGCGAGCTCTGAACAGAAGACTGTACCGTTTAGACCACCAAATGGATCGGTTATACTTGACACTGGGAGTTTTCGAGATCGGGAAACTATATCGTGCAGATTCCTTTATTTCTTACAGCCGGACAATACATAAATGTGCCGACTATTGTGACGACACGGCAAAACTGTTTGAAAATGCGGAACGCAAAATAGCCAAAAAGGAACCTTTGTCATATCAGGGATTTCCGAGCAAGGAAGAGATTCGACTTTTTCTCAATAAAGTTATATCGCATAAGATTACAAAAGAGGACATCGTTTTGACGATTGCCCGATATGCGGGCATTGATGAGGGAAACTGGTATGTTGAACTGTTGGCATCAGAAGAACCGGTACAAACGGTTATTGAACTTGCAAATCTTGAGGATACCGCATGGGGACGGATTATAACAGCAACAGATGATTATATCGGAGAATTCTTAGAATGGTATAAAGGCGGTCCACTGGTTTTGGTTACGGGTACTGTGGATCTGCTATTTGATACCTTGGATTTTGTATTTATACCGTTTAGGGAAGGATATGTTCAACTGTATATGACGGCTTGCAATGTAGACGAAGAGAGCGCACGAGCCGTAGCAGATGAAACATTTACTATGCCAAGTAAATATGCAAGGGAAGAGTTTCTCGATATACCTGTAGTAGATAAATGTGTTGAAACATTAGTCGCAGACTATCAATATGTATATGAGACCGCAAAGTATACGGAATCAACTCTTGACTTTAGTGAGAAGGTAACTTCAGGCGAAATTTTTGATGGAGATGTGGATAAGACGATTAATTCGTATATAGAGGAATCACAGTCATATTTTAAGAACACAGATGATTATTATGCATATAAAAGTGGACAGACGAATTCCTTTACATGGAAAGAATATAAGTTAAGTGATGACGAAACAATCAGTTTGTTAAATTGGAAAGAAAATGGAAAACATACGTTACATTCTTCCGGTGGAGGCGGCGGTGGAAGTCGCAGCAACAGTGGATATGAAAATGGCAAGTCGGGTGGCCGTTGATGACGGTAGTTAAGAGGAGGATACAGAAAATGAGAGTATTACCAATCGGAAGCGTGGTAAAAATCAATCAAAATGAAAAAGAGATTATGATTACGGGCTACTTACAGAAGGAAGAAAAGGGAGATAAAGTTTATGAATATTGCGGATGTCCATATCCGTTTGGCATTTTGTCTTCAAAGAATCTTTTCCTTTTCAACGGTAGCGAAATTACGGGACTTTCTTTCGTAGGGTTTATCAATGCTGAAATGCAGGTTTTACTCGGGGAAGTTACTGCCCAAAAAGAAAAATTAGAACTTGAGTAAACGAACGCTGAAAGCGGTGAAAATATGATAAATGATAAAGTGCAAATGCGTGTCAGTACAGATGCGGTTATTCATACAGCGGCGCAAGTCAATTATTTTAATCTAAAACTGGCAGAATCTTTTGAAAAGCTTGAAAAAGACATTCGAGTATTAGGAAACTTATGGGAAGGAAAGGCTGCACAGAACAACATGGCGGCTTTTGAGGAACTTAAGAAAAGTTGGTCAGACATTAGAAAAGAAAAGATAGACGATTTAGTTGACTATTTAGCTGAGATTGTAGGACCGGGATTTGAATTGACCGAAAATGAGAATAAAGGACTGTCAGAGCAGTTTAAGTAGAGGTGGACATGGGATACATAGAAATTGATCTTGAGCGTCTTGAGACTGCAAAAAATGGAGCGAAATCCTACTGTGACTTTCACGATGATGTCCAGAAAAAAATGCTGGAAACTTTGAGAAATTTACGAGAAACATGGACAGGAACAGATGCCGAACAATTCCAAAAAAAGGTTGAAGACTATTTTGATGCATATTCTGTTCAACAGCGTACCCTTGCCAGAGCGAAATCATATGCAAAATATTTGACTTATGCTTTGCAGGAATATTCGCAGGCGCAGGAGAAAAGTGTGCATAAGGCAAAGAAATTAATTAGGTAATAGGAGTTAGACGCTTGGAAACACTATATTTCAACAACTGGCATATTGCAGAACTGATAGGCAGCGGAGCCTTCGGCTCTGTATATAAAATTGTGCGTGAAGACTTTGGCGAGAAGTACTATGCGGCAATGAAGCTTATAGATATTCCGCAGTCGGAGGATGAAATCCGCGCGCTTTCTGCGGAAGGCATGTCACAGGCAGATATCAGCGACTACTATACAGGTATGGCTCAGGAAATTGTAGAAGAATTCAAGCTGATGTCTAAGCTGAAAGGCCATAGCAATATTGTAAGCTACGAAGACCACATGGTCTTGCCGAAAGAAAACGGAATCGGATGGACCATTCAGATTCGAATGGAATTGCTCACCCCGCTGCCGGAGTATGTGCAGAAGCATGATATGAGCCTGCGGGACGTCGTCGCGCTGGGAATCGATATTTGCAAAGCATTGGAACTTTGCGAAAAACATCATATCATACATAGAGATGTGAAACCTGAGAATATTTTCCTGTCAGAGAACGGGGATTTCAAGCTCGGAGATTTTGGCGTTGCGAAAACAATGGAAAAAACAATGTCAAATCTGTCGAAAAAAGGCACGCGCGCGTATATGGCGCCGGAGCTTGCAAGACAGGAGCTTTGTACCGGAAATGTAGATATTTATTCACTGGGTCTGGTTATGTATCGTTTTCTTAATCATAATCGGCTTCCATTTCTTCCTAAGTATCCGGAAAAAATCAAGTTCTCGGACAGGGAAAAGGCAGAATTCTTACGCTTTTCGGGAGCCGATGTTCCTCTGCCGCAAAAAGGCGGAGCAGAACTTGGGAATATCGTTGTCAAGGCGTGTGCCTATTCCCCGGAAAAGAGGTATCAGAAGCCACACGAGCTGAGGGCGGAACTTGAAGAAATATATAAGCATATACCCGAAGAAAGCATTGAATGTAAAGTTGAAAATATACCGTCATTGAGCGGTCATTATATAGCAACAGGAGAGGAAGAACGAACGATTAACATTTTCAGAACAGCGGTTCCAAGTATGAAAAGCTGCGCTGAAAAAAGCTTTGTAGAGCAGCCTGAAGAAATTTCTCCTATACAAGAGGCTATTGCGGAAATACAGGAAACGATGCCTGAAGAGCCTGCAGGATCTGAAGAGAGAGATGAAAGCAAAGGCAAAGGCGGAAAGCTTTGGATACTTCTCCTCTTGGTTTTGCTGGCAGGAGCAGGAGTCGTTTATGGCTACTTTATGAGCCCGAACAATGGGGTGCCTGATTTTGTCGGGATGAAGGATGAGAAAGCAATTGAAATCCTAAAAGAAAAGGAGATTCAATATAAGATTCATCGTTATTACAATGATGACTTTGATAAGGGGAAGATTTACAAACAATCACCGGAGAGCAGGACAGAAGTGAATGAAGATACCAAAGTCGTTCTCTATGTGAGCAAAGGGAAAGATACGAGAGTTGAGATGCCGTCGCTTCTTAATCTGAAAAAAAGCGAGGCGACCGAAAGTTTGGACAAGCTCAATTTAAAATATAAAATCAAGAAAAAATACAGCACGAAGTATAAAAAAGGGCGTGTCTGTAAGCAAAGCAAGAAAACAGGAGCGAAAGTCAAAGCAGGTACGACGGTAACCGTTTGGATAAGCAAAGGCGCGAAGCCGAAAAAACAGACGACAAACAACTCATCGTCATCCGGCGGAGCCGGAAGCACGCAGTCAAGTTATGTCAGCGTACCTTCCCTTACGATGTATACAAAATCTGAGGCAATCGCAAAACTGCGAAATCAAGGGCTGAACTACAGCGTTTCTTATGTCAGTGAGGGCTATCCGGAGGATATTGTTACAGGACAGAGCATCGGATCGGGCCGCAGTGTCCAAAGGGGAACTACAGTTACGATTTATGTTGACAACGGTGAATAAAACAAGGAGACGAAGATGAAGTGTAAATACTGCGGATATGAAGACCATTCCTTTGCCAAGGTCTGCCCGATATGCGGCGAAGCGGTGGAGGAGCAAACGGTCGGAGTTAGAAACGCCGGGATAAAAATCAGCGAAGCGAAAAAAGTCGACATGAAAACTGCAGGCACGAAAGCTGCGGAGCCGCCACAGCTGAGCCGAGAGACAACGGAGATAAAGGAAAGCCGGGAAGCGAAGGATAAAGAGGCAGGGGAGGAGAAACCGATAGAAAACATCTCACCTAAAGATAAGACCCCTTTGCAAGAAGATGAAAAAGAGAAGACGAGTCTTGCATCAAAGGTCTTGGTAGGAATCGTTATGGCGCTAATATGCATCGGCGGAATCTGGTTTTTCGCGGGAGATCTCTTTAAAAGTGCGTCCATAGCGGGAGACTGGTATTCAATTCACAATGATACAGTTTATCATATGAAGATAAGCAGCTCCTATGCGGTAAGCGTATATGAGAGAGATGATATTAATTTTGAAACAATGCAGGGGATGTGGAACCAAGAAAGTAATGTACTGGATATTGAAGGACAAATATATAGCTTGTCTGAAGTAAACGGTGAAAAAGCGCTAGTAAATACCGATTGGGATGGAAGCAGCGAATATTGGTTTAACAGTCTGGAGACATGCCTGAAAAATAACGGCGGCTTTGAAAGCGGTTCGTATCTGCTTACCTTACTAAATAAGTGTGAAATTAGTTTTTTCGGTGATAACGGCGAAGGCAAATGTGACATATGGCATCCTACATTGACGGAAGATAACAGCAAAAATTTAATTTATGTCGCAAACAGTCTTGTCTACCATGACGACCGCACGGAAAATTTATCGAATGGTGATAAATTCACTTTAAGTGTTACATACAACAAAAAATTAGCGGAAATGCTTAATGTCGAAGTTGAAGATGAGCCTAGAGAAATTACAGTTGAAGGTTTGACAGAATATTATATAAGCGCTTCGGATATACCAAAGAAGCTTGTAAAGAAGCTTAAAAAGAATGCAATAAAATCCATTAATGCGTTTAATGATTGGAATGAGATTAGCAGTAGGCAGTTGGTAAAAATGTATTTCTATGTAAACCCTGAAAATACAAAAGAAACAAGAGTTGTCGCGATTGCGAAGATAAGTTATTTCGATGACTTTTTTGGCGAAGCCCGAACGCAATACTTGGCATTTTATTTGGAAAATTTGACAAGTAATACAGAAGATTTTACATTTAGAAGCAGAATGTTTTCGAGTGGGCTTAACAGTGCTGAAGAGGCTCTGGATGCGATATTCTATAACGGGGAAGAAGAATATTGTCAGGAGATTAATATTAACTAAGTTAATGATGGGTGTGCAATGATTGGAATTGGACAGTGCCGCTTGCGGGAGGTTTGAGTATGATTGCTAACAGAAGTGTTTACAAAGAAGCTGAAAGAGTAGTCAATGGTAATTCTATCGAAGTAGTTTAGTATGTTGAGACAAGAAAGGAGAGAGAAGAAATGATTAATCGAGAATATAGAATTAGTTTTAGGTTTATAGGCATTATACTGTGTGCCATCGTAGTTGTTTTTCTGACAAGTGGTACGGTTGATGCCGCAAGTATAATTTCTGAATCGGAGAATAATGACACGATGGGAGCAGCAAATTATATAAATGTTTATGAAAAGCCGACTATAAAAGGCGATTTCAATAGCGACGAAGATGTTGACTTTTATACTTTCACTGTGGAGCAGGGTGGCTTATTGACTATGAAATTTAAATATTACGGAGAAAAACCTGCGAAATATTATGGGAATTACGAGCTACTTCGATATGAATTATATTCCGCAGAAGATCCGGAGCAGTATTTATCTTATCGAGTGGCGGAATACAACAGCAATTTGGGATATGCAAGCGCTGAAGAAAAATATTATATTTCGGCAGGAACCTATTATCTAAAAGTAAAGGGAATCGGAACTAATGACTATGAGATTTCGGTTGAAGCAATGGACGCATATGAAGATTTTGCAGAGCCAAATAATTATATCGGACAAGCAACAGAATTACAGGAAGGAAAAATTCTGCATGGTGTAATGGCTGAAAATAAAAGAGAAGGCGAGGATCCTGACTTTTTCAAAATATCGGCGGATGAAGAAGGAATCTATGAGATTACATTAAGAAATAACGGTATTGGCGGAGACAGCGACCGAGGAAACTGCTTGGGAATGTTTGCTTATGATGCGTCAGGAAATTCGATAGATCTTTTCTATAAAAAAAACAGAGGGAATCAATCCTGGTGTTACGTTGAAACGCCTCATACGCAGGAGGCACAACGTGTCCACTTGCTGAAAGGCGATACTTATATTAAAGTCGGCACGTTGGGGCAGTGGGGATACTATGAAATTTCCTATAAGAAAGTAAAAGGGCAGGACAAACTGATTAAAGAAGCAATTACCAACACCCAGATTACTTCATTGAAAGTAAAAACAAGCGCAAAAAGAAAAGTAACATTGACATGGAGTAAGAGTCAAAGTACATATGCTGTAAGCGGCTATGAGATACGGCGTTCTATGAAGAAAACGAGCGGTTTTAAAAAAATAGCCACAACCATTCAGAGAAAATATACAGATACGAAAGTGAAATTCGGAAAAACTTATTGGTACAAAGTCAGATGCTACAAAAATATAGAAGATGGTACGAGAGCGTACGGGAAATGGAGGCAGATAAAAGTCAAAGTAAACTAAAATTCAGTAATAAGGATATTATATGAAATGAACTTCAACACAAAAAAAGAATACGAAAATATGAAAAATGTTAATATTGCGAATTTAAGAAAAGCAGAAACCACGTTGCTTATCTTTTCCCTTTGTGCATTCGGATTATTTTATGAATGCTTTGCAGCGGCTGCGGCGTGTGCTGCCGGGAGTTTGCTTGTTTGGAAAGTTTGCAGGACAGGCACTCTGCAGCTTCCGGATAACTTGTTGGGCTGGATGTTACTTCTGCTGCCAATAGCGTGCCTTATTACAATACCGTTTGCTGTTGACAGCGGTATGGCAGCACTAGGTGCAGTCAAATTCCTGCCGGTCTCCTTTTTTCTTCTCTTGATGCAGTCAGAGACAGAGGAAAACAGAAATCGGATATTGGACATCATACCGGATGCTGCGGCAGTTATTACGGCATTGACGATGCTTGCCTGGATTACGCCGCTTAAAGAAACGTTTTTTATCAATGACAGGTATAGCGGATGTTTTCAATATGCGAACAGCTATGCAGCTTTTTTGATGGTATGCATATTTTTACTCGCCTTTCGGGAAAACGCTAACCGCTTAGAGAAATATAAGACGGGAGCAGAAGCTATTCTGCTGATGAGCGGTATCCTGCTAACCGGGTGCCGGGCAGTATTTTTTTTATTGATTTTAGGATTGCTGATTCAAGCTGCCACAGCCTTACGAAAAAAGGACAAACGGATATTGTACGTGCTTCCTGCGATTTCAGTTGTCATTCTCGCAGGTCTTGCAATCGCAGCGTGGAGCGGCGATATGTATAGCTTTGCAAGATATACGCAGATACATCTGAAATCTTCTTCGCTAATGGCAAGGCTTCTGTATAACATAGACGGCATCAAAATGCTGCTCTCTCATCCATGGGGCTTGGGCGCGAAAGGATTTTTGTTTTACCAGGGGAGCGTTCAGACGGGAAACTACAGCGCCACATATGTCCATAATGAACTGCTGCAGATGGCACTGGATGTAGGTATAATTCCGGCAGTATTAGCAGGAATTGGCTACATAAAGCTCTTAATCGGAAAGAGAACATCACACCGTAACAGAATTATTTTGCTTACACTTGGAATTCATGTGCTGTTTGACTGGGATTTTCAGTTTCCGGTCTTATTGATGATTCTGAGCGGGCTCATTTGCGAAGAGAGTAAGAAAGAGATTTCACTTGATAACATGAGGAAAAGAATCGCGGTGTCAATCGTGACAATCAGCATAATGTGCTCCCTTTGGATGGGCGCGGCATCACTCTTGGAATTTTTACAAAAATATGAGGCCGCAGCTTCTGTATATCCATGGCTTACAAGCAGCCAAATGCGTGTTATCAGCCAAAACGCGGATAATGCGAAGAAATATGCGGCGGCGGAACAAATTTGCAGGCAAAACGATTATTGCACGATTGCGCTGCAATGCATGGCAGAAAAAAAGGCGCAGGAAGGCGATTTGAATTCGATGGTTTCCTATGCGAAAAAAGCGATGCAATCTTCGCGCTACAATAAGAAAGGGTATGAAATTTACATATACATGTTGAGTTATGCAATCGAAACCGGCAATGCAGAGGGAAAGACAGAAAGTACATACAAATATCTGCAGGCGGCTTGCGAGGCACAAACGCAGATACACAAAGTCGAAGAGGAGACTTCTGTGTATGCCAAATATCTTTATAACAAGCCTGAAATAAAGCTTGATGAACAATATACAACATATCTAAAACAAGCATCCGAGATTTTGCAGACGGAATAGGGGTCGTGTCTGTAATTCGGAGCAAGTCTGAAAAAGGAGGAAGAAAGTGAAAAAGAAGGTATTAACGATACTTCTGTGCGTCGCACTGATTGTAACCATGATGCCGGCGATAGGGTTTGCGGAAAGCGGAGAAAATCTGATGACCGGAGCCTGCGGACCGGATGCGACGTATGTTTTTGACTCTTGGAATGGAGTTTTAAAAATTAATGGAAGTGGAAGCGTAACGGAGAGTCCATGGGTGGCAAATGGTTGGGTAAAACAGATCAGAGACCTTTACGTTGGTGAGAATATAAGCTCTTTAGAACAGTCTGAGATGGAAGCTATGACGAAACTTGAATATATTATTGTTAGCGATGAAAACCAAACTTACAAGGCTATAGATGGGGTTCTATTTAATCTTGACGCTACAACACTGATTTGTTATCCCCAAAACCGTTGGAATAGCGAATATATTATACCGGAGACTGTTGAGAATATTTCTTGCGATGATAAATTTTCTATAGGTTTTCGTGGAGCAAGGAATCTTTATTATCTTGCAATACCAAATGGAGTTAGAGAGATAAATGGTGGAATGTTTTCAGATAGCAGTATTGCATCATTTGATATAGCTGAAGACAATATGTTTTATCAAGTTGCAAATAGTACAGTCTTAACAAAGGATGGAAGAACTTTAGTTGCAGTAGCCCCAAATGGAGGGTCGAATATAAATGTATATACTATTCCTTCGACGATTACTGAAATTAAGAGTAGAGCCTTTTGTTCCAATCGGATCATTAGCGAAATTATTTTTGAAAAGCAGAGTCAGGTGGAAACTATAGCCTGGGGAGCATTTAAAAATTGTAAAGCTTTAAAGAAAATATCAATTCCAGTTTCTGTAAGCAAATTAGGCGACAGTGCGTTTGAAAATTGCAAAGTGCTTGAAGAAGTTACTTTTGAAGGATCAAACCTTAGAGAAATTAAATACGGAACATTTGAAAATTGCAAATCACTAAAGGAAATTGTATTACCGAATAGCATAAGAACAATAGAAACTTATGCTTTTTTGGGGTGTAGTGAATTACAGAACATTTCTTTACCCAATGCACTTGAGCGTTTAGAAGATGGGTCTTTTTATGCTTGTAAAAGTCTGAAAAAAATTGAACTTCCGCAAAGTATAAAAGAAATTGGAATAGATCTTTTTGAAGAATGTTCTGCGTTGAAAGAAGTCATTATGCCTGATGGAATGACTAGTGTTAGCATGGATATGTTTAGAGGATGCACTTCTTTGAACTCAATTACACTGCCAGAAAGCATTACAAGGATTGGAACATATGCCTTCGGCGATTGTGTGTCGCTTTCTGAGATTAATATTCCATCAAGTGTAAAACGCATAGGAAGTTTTGCTTTTTATAATTGCAAGGCACTTGATGGGATAACGCTTCCTAATGCGTTAGAAACAATACGATACAAAACTTTCGAAGGCTGCCAAAGCTTAAAGGAAATTGTAATTCCCCAAAATGTAACAAGTATAGCAAGCCGTGCTTTTTTAGATTGTACAAGCCTAACGAGTGTTGTCGTACCAGAAGGTGTTCAAGAACTTCGCAATAGCGTATTCAGAGGCTGTACTAGCTTAGAAAGCGCAAGCTTACCAAACACAATTACAACAATGGGATACAGAACATTTGAAGGTTGTACATCGTTGGTAAATGTGAATATCCCAACCGGGATAAGTGAGCTTCCAAATCGAACCTTTATGGACTGCAGCAGTTTAACAACAGTAGAAATGCCAAATTCAATTACAAGTATTGCTTGGGCGGCATTTGCAGGATGCAAAAGTTTAACGAACGTATCCTTGCCTTCTTCGGTTAATAACATAGGCTCGGCCTTTTGGAATTGCGAAAGTCTCGAAAGCATAAAGATTCCTGAGGATGTGACATATATTTCACCATGGTGCTTTGAGAATTGTACGGCATTAGCTGACATAGAACTGCCAATCGGTTTGGATATAATAGCGAATGGCGCATTTTATAATTGCAAATCTCTCAGAAGCATTAATTTGCCTGTAAGTCTAACCCAAATAGAGAGCAGTGCTTTCGCAAATTGTACAACCTTGACAAATATCAAACTGCCAACGAAAGTTACAACAATTGGGGAATATGCGTTCCAAGGCTGTAAGGCATTGAAGACAATAAACATACCAACAGGGATAAACGAGATTAAAGACGGAACGTTTGCAGATTGTGAATCCCTCACGAGTATATCCCTGCCTAATAAGGTTACTAACATCGGACGCAATGCATTTTCAAATTGTAGTACTCTGCAGACCGTGACGATGCCTAACGGAGTCACGTCGATAGGAAATCGTGCGTTTGCAAGGTGTACCTCCCTTGAGAATATAACGCTTCCGGCATCACTGGAGACCTTAGGTGCCCGTGCGTTTTTCTACTGTGAAAAATTAAAAAGCGCGAAGCTTACATCTATGGTAGAAAGCATTGAACCTGAAACTTTCGCATATTCAGGAGTTCAGACTGTAACCGGCATTAGCAATGTTCGGAATATAGGATATTCGGCATTCGAATCATGCCAAAACTTAAGCGGTATTGATTTGGGCAATAAGCTTGAAACGATAGACTCTGCGGCTTTCTACGATTGTTCATCGATTAAGAGCGTAACAATGCCGAATATGACAACAAACATTGGAAGATACGCGTTTAAGAACTGCAGCTCGCTTACGAATATAACACTACCGACAAGCTTAATGGAATTAGGAGGCTCGGCATTTCGTGGATGTACGGCGCTTACGAGCATTGTGATTCCGGAAAAGGTTAAAACCTTAAATGGCTATCTGTTTTATAATTGCGAGAATCTTAAAAACGTACAGTTACCGGATACGATGACAGATATAAACTTGAAAGCATTTTATAATTGTGACTCACTTGAGACTATTAAGCTCCCTAAAAATCTGACTTGGCTTGGCCGCGAGGCTTTCAGAGATTGCGATAATTTAAAGAGCATAGAGATTCCTTCGAAGGTAGAAAGATTAAGGCCGGGAACATTTAAGTGGTGCATAAATCTTAATGATGTTAAATTGCCGGATAATATGTATGAAATCGACTCTCAAGCTTTTCAGGGATGTAATAGCTTAAGCTCATTAGAACTTCCGAAAAATTTAAAAAGAATTAACCGATACGGATTAGCTGAAAGTGGACTTCAACAGATTACGATTCCGAAAAAAACCGAGGAACTACGGGAAGGCGCATTTTGGGGATGCTATAATCTCGCAGATGTTCAATTTGATAGTAACGCATATTTGCAATGGATAGGTGCATATGCATTTCAAAACTGTACTAATTTGAACAATGTAGTTTGGCCTGAAAGTGTTAAATATATCGACACGGGCGTGTTTGCAGATTGCTATAGCTTAAAACAAATTACAATTCCGGATACAGTAACTTCAATACAAAATCGTGCGTTTGAATATTGTACAAACTTAACAGATATAACTCTCCCAACCGAACTTCAATATTTGGGCGCAAGAGCATTTTACCAATCAGGATTGAATAAGATTGTTATTCCTGAAAATCTAAAGGAGATTAATCCGCAGGCATTTGCAGGCACAGTACTTGCAACTATCACGATTCCGGATGCGGTTCGCACAATTGGGTACTCCGCTTTTGAAGATTGTAAAAACTTAACAAGCATTACGCTTCCGAACCAGCTGGAAACAATTGCAGCGGCAGCATTCCAGAGATGTGAGAAACTTGAAAACATCGAAATTCCGGATACAGTAACATCCATTTGGAACAGAGCATTTGAAGGAACGAAACTTGCATCAATCAAGCTTCCAAACAATCTGGTAAGCTTGGGCGCGCGTGCATTTTATGAAGTGCCGCTGACTTCAATTGAGATACCTGCAAGCATTAACTTTATTGAACCGGAGACTTTTGCAGGAACGAACTTGACAGACGTTACTTTGCCGGATAATGTGAGAACAATCGGATATTCAGCGTTTATGAACTGCAAGAACCTCACAAGTGTTAATTTGAATAATGTTTATAGGATTGAAAACAGAGCATTTTATGGTGATGATTCATTGAAAGCGGTCACAATTCCGGCGAGTGCCGAACACTTAGGATATAGAGCATTTTATATTCCGAAGTTAAAAGTGACCTTTGAAGGCGACATTCCTGATATTTACTACTCATTTGCAGCAAATGCAAAATTAAAAGCTAATTGCGATGCTTTGTGGCTTAATGATATTTTAGGAAAGTACGATGTTTTCCTCAACCACACATATAGCGACGGCACATGCAGTAAGTGCAGCAATGTAGAGGGAAGCCTGATCCCATCGCCGAACAACGAAAATATCGTAAAATATCAAATCGGCAATGGACAATATCTGAAGTTTGATAAAGAGAGCGGTCTCGTAATAGGCTTATCCTATTTCGACACGCCGATTGCTACGCTGAAGATTCCGGAAAGCATTGACGGAATCGCGGTAGACGGAATAGGCTATAGAGCCTTTTACAACGAAGAGGATTTGAAGTCTGTCACATTGAACGACAGCGCACATTACATAGGAAACCAAGCCTTCAGAGGAACAGGCATAACGAAGATTACGATTCCTGAAGGAGTATCTTCAATACCGTCCAGCGCGTTCGGAAGAACGGAACTTGCCGAGATTACAATGCCGATTTCTGCGACATTTACCGGAACTACCGAATTGCCGGAACTGACGAAGTTTACTTTCACAAAAGGAAACGGTATTGCCGTGGACTATACGGACAGCTCCTATAAATCGCAGCCGTGGTATAAGAACCGTGGAAGCAATACTATGAGAATTCAGTTTGCGGAAGGTATTCAGAGAATCGGCGAATATACATTTGCAAATCTCAGGGTAAATGCATATACAATCCCGGCTTCTGTAAAGGAAATAGGAGACTATGCTTTCTACAGAAACAAAGAGACGACGATTCTTAACCTTAACGAAGGAGTTGAAAAGATTGGATACGGTTCTTTCGCAGAATGTGAAATGCTTGAAAGCACAGTATTACCGGCAACCTTAAAGAAGATGAAGTCAAACTCGTTTGCAGGAACGGATGACCTTGTCGTTACAGTATATGACAATACTTATGCCAAAACTGCGGCAAAGAAGTTCGGAATGTCATATAAGGTAAGCGGTTCCGGAACGGTGGTAACACCGCCGGATACTCCGGTTTCGGGTGCACAAGGTGAAATCAAGCTTGAAACGGCATATGGAGTCAGCGGGAAAACTGTTGAAGTTCCGATTATCGTAAATTCGAACCCGGGCATGGCATCCTTGAAGCTTACAATAGGCTATGATACAGATGCGTTAAGCCTTACCGGAATCAGTGATATCGGAGATTTTGATAAAAACGTCTTCCAAAGAAAGTCGCAGTCTGCAAGCAATATTTTATTATGGCAGACTGCCGATTTGGCAACGAATATATCGACAACAGGAACCTTAGCAGTTCTGCAGTTTGCAGTAAACCAAGCGGCTGCATCCGGAAGTTATGCAATTACTGTGACTGCTGACGAAGGTAATACGATTACAGCGGCCGGAAATCCCATCACGTTCAACTGCACAAACGGAGAAATCAGCGTTGCGGACTTTGTATACGGCGATGTAAACAGTTCCAGGGATGTCAATATGAATGACGTCGATTATTTGACGAAAAAGATAGCAGGATGGGATGCATATCAGGCAATTCATCAGAAGGCATCGGATGTTGACGTAAACGGAAAAGTAAATATGCGAGACGTGGCTATCTTATCAAGACATGTAGCAGGATGGAAGGGATATGAACAGCTTCCGAATACACAAGACCCGCTTCCGCTTGCGCAATAAAGACAAATGGTGATTATTATGAGAAAGAAAAGCAAATTGCATATCAGAATTGCACGAATCATAACAACACTCCTTGTAATAAGCAGTTTTCTCCCTGCCGTATGGCAGGGGGAGGCTGCTTATGCGGAAGAAACATATCACATCTCTGCAAGTACAGTTCAAAAAGAAAACGAAGTGATTGTATCTGTTTTTTTAACTGATAATAGTCCACAGCTTGATGGTCTGCAATTTAATCTTGCTTATGATCAGACCGCCTTTGCGCTTAAAACGGTTGAGGATAAACATTTGATTGGTCAAAACACTCAATTCAGCCCAACGAAAGAGACGAATCCGTACTTTTGCTCATGGTATGTCGGAACAGATGAAAAGCCCGCGGTAGCAGATGGGGAAATTGCAAGTTTTGTTTTTCAGGTGAAAGATGATGCTGACGAGGCAGCTTATAGCTTTGCAATAAAAGATATTCAAGCTTTTTACAATACGATTGAAGTCGTGGATGGAAAAAACAAAGCGATTGAGAAGAAAATTACCCTTTCAACTGTGAGAAGCGAAATTACCATAAAGAAAGTGACGGAAAGCCTGTATACATATGAAGAGGCACAGACTTTGCTCGCGCAGGAAGCGGAAAGAGTACAAGCAGCAATATTAACGGTCAAGCAAAATGCTTTAGAAGCCTATGATGCGCAAGCAAGGGGATACTCGATCGAAGCCGCTGAAATCGTCTATCAAACGTTATACGAAGAGGCAGCTGCTGCACTGAAGAAAAGTTTGAGTTTACAGCAAGAAAAGCTGGAAGAGGCTGAGGAATACAACCAAAGTATAGGGCAAGGCGGACAAAAGAAGCATGATATTTCCCAAATGCTGAAGGACATTCGAGAAAAAAGCAAGGACGAAAGTTACTTCTCTGAGAATGCGAGCGATGATGCACTGCAAAGTGCGGAAAACAGCTTGACGGAAAGCTTGGACGGAAAACGGATTATCCCTGTTATCGCAGGTGAAAATCTGATGCCTTATTTCACCTCCACCACTCAGAATGAAACTCTATATTTCAGACTGAACATTCTTGAAGAGGGCGTGTATGGTTTTGATACTGTTTATAACAGTGAGGATGAATATTATGAATCAGCGGATAAAGTAAGACTGGAAGATATCTATAAAAAAGCTGGTGACCGATATAAAAAACTGGAATCTGATATTATGGGCACCGGAAACTATATAGATGAGCTTTATACAGTAAGGATAAAAGTTTCAACATATGAAAATCAAAGGTGGAATAACTTTTTTTCTGAGAGGACTTGCTATGTGTTTGCGATAACTCTCGCAGATGGATTCAAACCACAACAGCTAAAGCTAATGAGTTATGATTATGCGAAATGCAAAATTATAGCAGGTGATGGCGGAGCACTTATAAATATGCCACATCGCACGGGCGAATCTACTTTAGAAGACGAATTTTCGATTACAGACTATGTTTCAGCCGGAGCTGTGTTTGGACTTGCTCATGACGGATATGTTTTTGATGGACTTTATAACGGAGATGTGAAATTAGATACATGGCGTGCCGCTGATGAAGGAAAGTATTATTGCTATATATTCAGAAATGCGAAGAACGAGATTGTCGCGCCGAAGGACTTCTGGATGTTTGGCAGTGATGTTTACTTTGAAAACCAAAACGGAAAACAAATTGCAGAGTTCACAAGCGAACAGCTAAAGGATGCAGGCTTAGAAGGAGTTGTAGCAGAGTATTTGCCGGAAAGAGATGTTTATCAGGTAACACTGGAGAATTTGATGAAAAAAATCGGAGCCACGAAGTGCATGATTAAGAATCAAGCGCGGAATGAATATTTTGATTTAAATTCTTCCGGAATCGAGAAAAGAAAATATAATGTAATCACGGCAAAATTCAGACCGATGCTGTATGGCGATGCAGATGGCAACGGAAAAGCGGATTTCGCGGATGTCCTCTGGCTGAAAAGATATTTAGCCGGTTGGGATAAATACGGGGAGGCAAACAATATCGCTGTCGACTTAAACGGCAATGGTGAGGTCACACCGGCGGACTTAATAATCCTCGAACGTCATATCGCAGGCTGGAAGGCATACAAAGAACTGCCAAAGATAAGTTAGAGAATTTAATAAACATGAGAAACCGCGTAGAGCGCTTCAAAAGGAGGGCAGCTGCGCGGTTTTTACGTTTGTAAGGGTTCAGACACAGATTTTTTGCAAAAAGTTACATTTGACGGGTATAGAATTACAATCAAACCGTGTGCAAAGAGAAAACTGATATAATCAAGAATAAACATAAACTTTACACATTTTGAACACTGATTAACCATAAAAAGGAGAACAAAGATGAAGCGGAAATTGTTTTGCATCTGGATGTGCATCGTGCTGATTGTCACACTTATACCGTCAGTGGCATTTGCGGAGGAGTCTGCAACGAATATTGGAGAAAGAACAAATATGGAACTGTTAGATGCGATTCTGCAAGAACGGCCATGGGTGCTGGAGACATTGCTTGATGGAGATGTTTCGAACAATCCATATGCGATGATACAGACCGTAGGTCAGAGCAAAGAAACTCTGCTTATGCAATATGCTTTAAATAATTGTAGGGAGCATGCTGGACTTGCTGCAGTCTTGAGTGCACTGGAGGTATATGCAAACTCAGGTGAATATGTTTCGGATGCAGGAAACAATATGGTAGATTTTATTAAATCATATTATGGGCTGGATTCAAACGACGCAGCAATGAAAACACTTGATGATATTGTCACTAGCGTAGATGAGCTGAAGTATGAATCGATTTTTAACGAACTCATTAAATCAAACTACACAGCGTCATGGGGAGAAACCCTTTTAGAAGAGGACAGCAACTTGGAAAATTTGCGACAGCGAAGCAAGGTTCTAAAAAAGGTTAAGGCATATCAAGCTGCACTGAAAGATTTCATAGGATTGTCAGGAGGAAGTGAGTCCACAATTATCATAGATAAAACGATACCGGACTACGGAGAATATGAGGTCACCATTGAAAAGTACACAGAACATATGCTCAGTGCATATGAGGAAGACTTAAAAGGCTATTTAGGAAATACAAATGAGATTCTTAGCAGAGATGCAAAACTGAAAGAAAAAATTCAGTCAATTGCTTTTTTAAGTAGTATTACCGCTTTTGAATGTTTGATAGCAAAAGACGACACGCCTTCTGAAATGGAGGAGATATTCAAAGACTATATGTTTGACGAGACAATGAAGGTGCTAAACGGAGCAGGAAAGCTGCTGAAACTTGGATCTTATCAGATGGAGTATGCTATCATGCTGGAATCACTTGCGAACCAAACAGAGAGTTTGGTCGAAACCTTTCAATATATTGCCCAACAAACAGACGATGTAGACTTACAGACGGTTTTAAATCGATATGCGAGGATTGCGAGAGAGGCAGGGGATAGTAAAATTATTAACTATGAAGGAATGACATCGTACCTGCGAAGCCAGAATGATGTTACGAATTTTATAAAAACGAAGGTTACCAAAACTCTCATGAGTACATTGGATGACTACTTTTCCGGCATTATTAAAAGTGGACAGACCGTGTATATGCCATCACTGGGTGAGTGCATATCAAACCTTGGTTTAGCAGTAGATTTAGGCGTGTGGGTTGGAAACAAAGTGACCGGATTAAAGGACACTGCTAAGAAAATATTTATATGTTTGTATATTGAAAGGATTGCGAAAGAGGTAGCGCAAATTTGTGAAAACGATTTAGAACAATACCGAAAAAATCCAAATGAAGAAGCTGCAAAGACAATCATTAACGAATTAGAATTATTAAAAAAAATACGCTTATATGGAGAGGAGAATGCATATGATTCTGTAAAATATCAGTTGGAATCTTGGATTGGAACGCTGGTAAGTGATGGTAGCCTTTATGAACGGTGGAAACAATATTATCAAAGCGGAATAGATATTCTTATGGGCTGCAGCACTTCTTCGATAGGGGGAAAGCCGCTGACATTGACAGATGGGGATACTTTGACGATACAATCACAAACGATTGGTGATAAACCGCTCATTTATGGAGAAGTTACAGGGACAAATAAAAATTACAGAATTGCAGAAATTGATACGCGGCTGATGGGAGGAGTCTGCCTCAATGATGCAAAAATTACGTTTAGTCGAACAGCTACTGCACATGAGGCGAAGGAAATCTTTGACAATCTATATATCCCATTCATAACCGCAAGCGGGACTTCCCAAATTAATGTTTACGGCGGGGCGGCGAACTTTGGCGAAGTCACAAACAATGGGAAATTGTCTTTCAACATCGGAACGGAAGATGCAAGTTTCTTTGTATCCAACAAGCTGACAAACAAGTCAGATTTAGAGATTCTTTCCTCTAATGAGCACACGGATGGGATCCTGTGCTATGATTTTGAAAATCAAGGAACAGTGACGGCATCAAATGCAGGCATACAGATAAAAGGTGACATCAACAATGACGGCGCGATACAAGGGAGAGTGCGGCTGTGCGGAGATGGGCAGAGGGCATATGCAGACACTTATTTTACCTTTGCGCCAAAGCAGATCATCAGTGGTAAAGGAACTTTTTCAGCTTTATACATTGACAGCACAGCGGAATTGGGTGTAGATGTGACCGGAGAGCAAACCATCACAGACGTTTTTTCAAACCCAAGCACAACGATTCACAATGCAAAACGTCTGACTGTAACGGGAAATTGTGCAATAGATGGGGGATATTGCTATTCGGATTTAACTTTCCGTGATTATGCGGCATCGCAGACGATTGTTTTGGAGGGAACAGGACACCTTTACGGAGACGTTGCTTTTGGAGGAACTACTATTTTCTTTGACGGTCTGAATGTAACAACAGGGTGCAATTTACTGAAACTCAGTGGCTTTACGAGGGTCGCGGGAGATATGCTGTATGCAGGCGGAACGATTGAAGGAGAGCGTTTTCTGCATCTTTGCGGAGACGTAAATATAACAACAAAGACACCAAGCTTAAAATATCTTTGTTTGGAAGGAAGCACACCGCAGACGATTCAAAGCACAAAAACATTGCAGCTGGAGGAATTAAGAAACCGCAATACTTCGAAGAAGGGATTGCTTATAAATTCCCCAATCAGCATATCAGATTTGATTTATACGGAAAGCGGTGCTCGCTATAGGCAAGGGAAAAGCATTACACTGACTGCGAATGCAAGGGCAGAAGGAGATGTGATTCAAGGCTCAATATCGGCAGAAAACTGGACTTGCAGCAATCCTGTCAACGTTTCCGGGACCATCTTTGTAAACGGCACCAACCAAATGGAAGAAAGCGGAAGCCTACATACAAACAATTTTGTGCAGAAAGGCGGAAGCTTAGAACTTGCGGAAGGGGCACAAATCATAGCAGCGAATGATGCTGCTATAGACGGAAGTTTTTCAGGCGGAAGCTTGGAAGTCAAGGGTGATGTTTCAGCAGGAGCGCTCATCAATGTAAATCAATTGATCTTGAACGGAAAAACACCGCAGACATTCAACAACACTGCTGCAACAATCGCAAAATCTTTGCTTATTGACAATAATGCAAAAGGCGGTGTGACAATTAACAGCATTATCAATGTAACAGATCAGTTTAAAAATAACTGCAAAAAATTGATAAAAGGTAAGAATATACAGGTCGGTGCCTTAAGCGACTTAGAAATGGAAGAATTGGCAAAAGGCGATATGACGGTAACGGGAAGCTGGAATATCAGCGTTGGGAAAACCTATACCATTCCGGGAACATTGCATCTTAATAAGGGTGCAGAGGTCACTTTGCAAGAAGGTGCAGCGCTCAATATAAATGAAAATATAAACAGCAATAATGCAGCTATTCTTGTAAAACGAGGGGCTGTCCTGAATGTCAAGCAATATGCAGATTGGACAGGCGGAAGTATTATACTGGAAGAGGGTGCAGTTTTGAATCTCGGCAGTGATGCCAAGCTTTCCGGTGTTACCATAGAAGGCAAAGGACTGCTGATCATTTGCGGAGACTTACACAATACGAATTGTACTTGGAAGTTTCCGAATCTTAAAATTGCAGGCAAAGTTCCACAAAGTATAAGCGGAGCAGATATTCGTACAGAAAACTTAACTTTAGAGAATACTTCGAAATCGGGAATCACCTTACAGACAAAACTTCAGTATCAAGGTGAAAAAAGAAGCAATGAAGGAAAGATAAACGGTTCGGAGCAAATTTCGGCATTAAGCTAGGAGGAGAAGAGATGAAAAAAATCTTAACAACATTACTCATACTTACACTGACTGTAAGTATGAATGCCTTTTGCAGCTTTGCCTACGCAGACACAGGCTTGCAAGGGGAGGGAACAGAAGAGAATCCATACCTGCTATATACAAGAGCAGATCTGTTCTGTGTGAATAACGATGTCAATGCAAGCTATAAATTGATGGGCGATATCGACTTGGAAAAGCAGGAATTCACACCAGTCGGCAATGCAGAGGCAGGTGCCTTCGCAGGCACCTTCGATGGAAACGGATACACCATTAGTAACCTTAAAGTGAGCAGCGGGAAATACGCGGCACTCTTCGGCTGTAACGAAGGTACTGTGAAGAACATCGTATTAAAAAATATAGATGTAAGCGGAACTCGTTACGCAGCCGGTGTCGTTGCAGAAAATGCAGAGGCAGGAAGCATTGCAGACTGCAAAGTGTTAAGTGGCAAGGTGCAGGGCGTGGATGGGCTGAATCCTCTTAATATTGGTGGCATCTGCGGCTTAAACGGCGGAAAGATGGAAGGTGTTTTTGAAAATAGAGCGAGTGTAACATCAAAAAATTCCTATAGCATTGCAGGAGGTATTGTTGGGAAGAGTACAGCGGATATAGAGCTCTCAGACGTGAGGAATTATGGAGATATCACAGGTGACTGTGCCGGTGGAATTGTGGGTCTGGCCAATAATATCTCTATTAATAGTGGGCAGAATTCTGGCAATATTGTCAATATAGAAGCAGCAGACAATAATAACACTTATGATTGTGCTGCATTTGGATGTGCAGCAGGAATTATCGGGAATGTAAAAAAGATAAAAATTTCTGTATGTTACAATACAGGAACAATCAAAGCAAGCAGACAGGGCGCAGGTCTGATTTCCCAAGGTGACTCAATAACAATTCGTGAAAGCTATAATACAGGCTTAATTGATATGTTAACCTATCATACAGGTGGAGGTGGCTGGGTTACAAAATATAGAGAACCACAAGCTGGCGGGTTAGCTCTTGGAGATGACATTGATATCCAGGATAGCTTTAATGGTGGGAATATTTCACAAGTACGGCAAGGCGAACCGGACTATTGTGCACCTATATCTAACGGCGGAAATTTTAAAAATGTATTAAGTTTTGGAACTTTCATTCGTAGTCATATGAACTATGCGTATAACGGGAAAGGTGGTGAGTTCTACGGGATACGAGACAAACGTGGAAGGATCCCTGATTCATGTGCAAAAACGGAAATAGAAATGAGAAGCGAAGATACATTTCCAACCTTTGATCTTGAAAATGTATGGGTGATAAATGCTAATGAAAACAGCGGATATCCACGTTTGAGATCAGATTTAAATCCATTACAAATAAATTACGGAAATAAAATAGTATGTAAAGGCGATAGTGTGCAACTTACAGTATTTAAAAATGGGCTTGAAACCCATGATGTGAGTTGGAAGATCATGGATGGAGCGGTAGCTGTTTCGTCAAATGGAAAGGTTAAAGCAGAAGACTGTGGGAGAGCTACGATAACGGCTATTGACAATGAGGGAAACAAAGTAAATTGCAATTTATATGTTTTAGAAAAAAGTGATGAGTTTGATTTACAAGAAACTAGCTGGAATCTAAATAGTGAAAACGAAACTCTACATTTCAATAACCTTACAAATACCGACTACATTATGAAAGTCAGCAGCAGTAATGATGCGATATTGAGAGTTTTAGGAACTACATATGTAGCCCTCAAAAATGCGGGGGATGCTGATTTGATAGTGGAGACCGCAAGCGGTGTTGTTAAAACTTTTCCGGTTTCTGTAACTGATTATGCCGTTGGTTTAAAGCTCTCTAAAACATCTTCCAATATAGGGGTAGGACATCAACTCAAACTTGAAGCAACGGTAAAGCCAAACCAAACATCGAGCACCTTGACTTGGAACAGCAGCAATCCGGAAGTGGCTACGGTAGATCAGGATGGAAATGTAACCGGAAAGACCGCAGGTGAAGTGACGATTACAGCCCAAACGGATAACGGCTTGCAGGCATCTTGTGAAGTTACAGTATTTAAACCAATCGAAAGGATTGAATTTGAGCAAAAGGCAGTTACCGTATACAAAGATGACACTGTAACAATGAAATACGTGGTATACCCAGAGGATGCAACTGAGTCTATAAGGTTCGAGTTTGAGTATCCAGGCTATACCAGTGCAACATGTCCTGATATTACTTTGTCTGATTCAAAAGGAACAATAAAAATAACAGGAAAAAACAGGAGCACTTGGACAATAAAAGCAAGTGCATCATATATATCAGACACCTTTTCTATCAAGGTCATCGACTACCCGACTATCGTAACGGGTGTCACCCTAGACCAGACGAAATACGATATGAAAACAGGGGAGGTCTTCAAGTTGAATGCGACCGTGGTACCGTCAAACGCAACAGATAAGAGCATCACATGGGCTTCAACAGATAGCTCTGTCGCATCTGTCAGTGAGGCAGGAACGGTAAGTGCGGTCGGTGCCGGTAAGGCGGTCATCACAGCGACAAGCGGAAACGGTGTGATTGCAGCTTGTGAAGTGACAGTAACCGGTGTCGCAAGCACAAATCTGTCGAGAATCTATATACCGGAAATCTTCGACGCGAAAAGCGAGATCATCAATGTTCCGGTAATGATTGAGCATAATCCGGGCATCAGCTTTATCAACTTTTCAGTATCTTATGATAAGGAAAAGATGGAACCGCTGGAAATCAACAATGGAACCCTGTTTGAGTCCGTTATGGGAAGCATCGATGCAGAGAATGGAAAGATTAAACTGATCTTTTCAAGTGATACAGACATCACAAAGAGCGGCGTGCTAGCAAAAATAAAATTCAAACGGAAGAACATGGAGGAAGATATAACTGATTTGTCTGTCAGCTACTATCCTAATGGAGTCATGAACAAAAAACAAAAAAGAATCGCGTTGAAAATGTCAGATGGGCGATTAAATGCTTATCGCAGCACGATTTGCGGAGATGTAGACGAAAACAGAAAGATTGATTTTGCAGATGCACTCTACTTCAAACGCTATCTCGCAAACTGGTCGAAATACCAAGATGTCAGCCTCAAAACAGCCAATCTCGATAGTGATAACGAAATCACACCAGCGGACTTGATAATCCTCGAACGCCATATCGCAGGCTGGGCAGAATACGATGAACTACCGAAAAAAATATAGGAGAACCGAAAGATGAGAAGAAAGATTTTTTGCTTGCTGATGTGTATAACGATGATATGCAGCTTTATTGGATTGCCGACGGCAGGCTATGCGGAGACAAAAGGACAGTTATATGCTTTTCAGATCCCGGTGGCTTATTGTTAGCGAAGACGGGAAATTGGCCCCTAATCCCAAACAATATTCCGGAAGTTTGAATGCCCTTGCAACCACATTTGAGGCATTTGATTATGAGCCGGAGGTCGGAAGAACGATGTGCTTTGCGATTAAGACGACAACAGGCGATTACTACGCACTTGACAATGTAAGCTGCAGCGGAGAAAGCGGATCATCTTCGTGTCTGCGTGAGACCGGGGTGAAATATTTCCGCGAGTTTTATCCGAATCGTGTCGGCACGCATAAAATAACGGGAACCTACAACGGGATAACCTGTGAACTTGAGATTCGGGTTACCGTACCGTCGGTAGCGGCTTTCCGTGAGGAAGCGAGAACAGAAAGCGGATTCCTTGGCGATACTGTCTATTTCGGGGATTTATTAGATGACTCCGATAGTGACAAAGATTGGGTTAACTTTTATATTATAGGGAGAATGCCGAGCAATGCCATAAACTCGCGTGTATCGATTGGAAAGGATGATCGGGACGCAGAAGGCAACAGAATCTGGAAAAGCAAAGAGCTAAAAGGTATTTCAATCAGCGATATACATTTATATAAAAACGAAAATGAATATTGGGTATGTCAGGTAAGAGTGGATAGAAGTTACAAGGCAATTATGCAGCGGAGTGATATTTCCATGGCATTTACCTATGAAGATCGTTATGCCGAAACGGAAAACAGTCGCGAAATCATCGGAGCTGATTGGAGAATGACAATCTACGACGCCGAAAAAATCGTTCCGGAAAAGCAGCTTTGCTGGGTGACGGGCGGAGATTATATCTACGCGGATGAAAACGGGATTATTCAGTATACCGGTCCTTCGCCGGAAGGTGTGAAATCGCGCGCAGAGCAGTGTGTGGCGCAGGAGAGTTGGATGGATCATGAGATTCACGGATATTTTGCGGTGGAAAAAGGCGGTAAATATTATGCGCTGGAAAATGTTCGGGATTTGACGGCAGAAGCAGGCGGCGACCTTTGCCTGACAAAGGGTGGAACAACTTCCGGAGACCGTAACGAAAAGTACCTGTATACTTACTCTTTGAGGAAAACCGGCATGCACAGAATTGTCGGAGATTTCGAAAGCAAAGAATATATGATAGACATGTATATCCCGATGCCGATAAACGGATGCTTCAAAAATCCGGACAGGTTAAGCGAGCTTTCTGATTACTTGTCTAGAAACATCAACTGCGAAGAATTAAACACAAATGAAACAGGCAGCGAGGCGTATTTTTATGTATACAGCGTGACAGGTGGAGAGCCGAGAACTTTTAATAATAACCGGGAAAGCATTAATATAAAAGGACTTCGCTTTGAATATTACGGAGCTGTTGACAGCGAACATTGCATCTGGAAAGCGGTCATTGACAGAATGCAGTTTAAGAGCAGCGAATTTTATATCGGAACAGATCCAAACGGAATTGATGCAAGATTCGTTAAAATCGAAAATAAAATACAGTACTTGCCGAAATTTTGCTGGATAGAAGGGGACTCCATCTATGTTGACAGCAATGGATATATTATAGACAGGGATGACAGCTTAAAGGACAAAATCAAAACAGGCATAGAAGGAGACAGCAAGTCCGGGGCTATGATCGGATACTTCGGAGTGCTTCAGGGAAATAACCAATATAAGGCGGTTCCGATTGCGCAGATTAGCGGAACGAAGGGCTTGAAAATATGGAAAGAAAGCGGACTGCGGTGTCTGATTGAGTGGAATCGATTCGGAGAGCACACCGTTACAGCGGATTACGAAGGCATCGCATACAAGATGAAAGTAAAGGTAAGTGTGCCGGAATACGGACTTTTCTCATCGGAGGAAATCAGCCAGGACAGCTATTTAGGCGCGGCATTTTCGTATAACTTCGCGAAAGCGGGCAGTGAAGACGGAACGGAAAAGTATTTCTACCTGCTTACCCCTGCGAAAGACTATAACGCTTCCGACATAAAGATTTTAATCGGCGGAGAAAGCAATGTGCATGAGTATCAGGAAGGCGAAGTGACGGGACTGTCAATTGCAGACGCGAAAGAAGTACAGTGCAATGGCAAAACATATTTTTCCTACAGAGTGGCTGTTCAAGACAGCTTCGTTTATGACGGTGAGATGTGGCTCGGTCTGCGCTGCGGAGAAACTGAAGACTCAGAATATTGGCAGAGAAACATCAATATTTATGATTCAAGCTATTACTTCGGAGATGCGGATGGAAACAAAAAAGTCGATGCGGCAGACGCGCTTTATTTGAAGAGGCATTTAGCGGACTGGGAAGATTATAGAGAACTTCCGCAGAAGACAAATGTTTCATGGATGGATGAAGCGAGCCCGGCAAACCTTATGATTTTAGAAAGACATATCGCGGGATGGAAGGATTACGAAATGCTTCCATATACGGATAATTTTTTCGAATAAAGAAATTCTCCATTTTTTGAAAATATAGGTAATTTGCGTTGCTTTTTAGCGGATTTTACGCTAAAATGAAATGTGAAGAATTTGTGAATACACGCAAGGAGGGAAGCAGATTGAAAAGGAAGATTTTTGCGCTGATTTTAAGCATAGAGGTATTGATAACATCTCTGCCGTTTTACGCGACAGCTGCCTTTGCGGCGTCGCCGACTGTCGGAATTTCGTCGGCGGAAGCACAGCCCGGAGACAGTATTGATTTAACGGTTTCACTTACAGGAAATCCCGGCATTACGTCCATTGATTTTTCTGTGCAGTACGATGCGAAGCAGTTTGAGCTGACAGCGAAGAAGAACGGCAAACTCCTTGGCGGAACGATGAACAGCCAGACCCTGGACAAGGTTCCGTATTATTGCGGCTGGATAAACTCTCTGCAAAAAGAAAACTGCAAAGATGATGGCGTTTTGATAACCCTGACCTTTAAAGTTAAAGACGGAGCAATCAACGGAAAACAGCCAATTTCTTTTACGCAGAACAGCGTAACGGGATATGACGCCGACATTAAGGCGGTTAGCTTTACGCCGGAAAACGGATATATAGAGGTTAAAAACGGAAAAGAACCGGCGAAGCCGAGTACGCCGTCAGGCGGAGGCGGAGGCACGGCGCCGGCCACTCCTGTAACTCCAAACCAGCCGGCGCCGCCGAGCAAACCCGAAAATCCGGGGAAGACAGATGGAAGCATTACACCTTCCAATCCTGCAAACAGCGATGATGCGTTAGCCGGGGAGAAAGCTTTAACTGCGGCACAGAAAAAAACAATCGCCGGGGTAAAGGAGACGAAGATAAAATTTACCATGGCAAAGTACAACAGAACGAAGAAAGCTTATACTCTGAAATACAAGAAAACCAATAAAAAGTATAAGCTTGACGGATACCAGATTTACAAGTCGACGAAGAAGTTCGGTAAGTTCAAGAAGGTGGGCACTACCAAGAAGCTGACCTGGACGGACAAAAAGCCGGGCAAGAAAGGCACGGTGCGCTACTACAAGGTGCGCGGATTTCGCAAGATTGCAGGCAAGACATACTACACGAACTGGTCAGTTAAGAAAAAGCTGACTGTATGATGAAACAGGAGGTGCGTATGAAGAAACGAATTTTAGTTATTGCGGCGTCCCTATGCTTGATATTCACTTGCATGCCGCAGGCAGCAGGTACGGTATTTGCGGCGGAGACGGAAAACACTGCAGGAGCGGCGACCGAAAATGTCGCATCAGCTGCGCCCGAATCGCAGCCTGCATCCCCGAGCGAAGGACATGACTGTGGGTATGAAAGACCGAAAGGCGTATGTTTGCCGCTGCCGGATTCCGCACAGAACCAAGCTGCGAGAAAAGCTGTTCGACGCATTGCTTTAGGGCAGGAACCACAAGAATCCATTTCCGGCATTGAGAAATATGGCAAAGATAAAATCGGAAAAAACTATTTGAACGGATTAGAGAATGCCAATAATCTCAGCTATGCTTATGAAGAAATTGCGAGTGCCATCGATCATCATGCATCATCTGTGGAGTTTACATGGGATGAAAACAGTGGCATTACAGATGAAGAGGCAGACATGGTTTACTATTTAGTTAAAGAAGACTATCCGGAGTTCTTTTGGTGGGGAAACGGCACATACATAAATTATGTGTATGAGGGAAGTGATGAGATTACGGAAATTGTTTTTGTCGGCGAGGCAGAGGATTCGGAGGGAAACCCGATAATAGCGAATGTGTATACTTTTGATACTCGTGATGAAATAGTAGCTGCGAAGGCAGAGTTTGACGCGAAGGTAGACGAAATCGCAGAGCAAACCGCAGGAATGAGCAAATATGAAAGTGAATTGTTTTTCCATGATTGGATTGCGCTGAACACTTCCTATGATGATAAGGACGAATCTGTTCATAATCATGACGCTTTTGGCGCGATTATGACGGGAACCGCAGTCTGCGAAAGTTACACTCGTGCTATGCAGGCCCTCTTAAATAAAAAAGGCATTGAGAATTATACGGTATCAGGCACCAGCAAAGGAGAGGGACATACTTGGAATGTAGTTAAGCTTGATGATGGACAATGGTATCAGGTGGATGTTACTTGGGATGATGATGGTGATACACCGATGGATATTTCCTATGCTTACTTCAATATTACAACAGAACAAATGAAGAAGGACCATAAGATGGACGATCCAAGATATCCTAATTACGTTACCTTTACTTGCGATTCAACAGAGTATTGGTATTATAAGCAAAACGATAGATGTTTAGTTACAATGGATTCAAGTTTTAATGAGGACGATTTTATTGCGAAATTAGCAGAGCAATTACGAAAAACAAGACCTTATGCTAGAATCTATGCGTTGGGCGACTCTTCGGCAGAGAAACAGCTGAAGGATTGGTTTTGGAGTAGTTCGGCAAAGAAGACAGCTGAATTATTAGGATATGACAAGTCAGGATATAGCTATGGATATAGTTATGAAGGAGAAGAGTACCTGTTTACAATACGTGAATATAAGGACATTTATGGTCTTTTTGAACAAGGCAAGAAGGACTTGGAGGGTATAACAATACGTTTTTATCCATACGACACAGACGATGAGGAGATAGAAAACAGCATAAAACTCGAATTACCGGACCAAGAGGGAGTCGCGCAGGAAGGCAGAGATAATTTGTGCGATGGGAAGGCAGAATTCTGCGACACGGAATGGCAAGACTGCAATGATTATGAAAAAGAAGATTATGTCGGCACTTTCGCAAAATGTTTTTCTGCCTATTTACCGGAGAATCAATACAAAATGGCAGTGTATTTATCGGAATATGGTGGATGCTCGATTAGTTATGTTTCCGTAGGAGAAGAGGCAACTACATTAGAAAAGGCAGATGAAAACAGGTTACTTGTTTATGACCTTGGCGACTTGGATGACAATTGCATAGTTGACAGTTCCGATGTAATTTTTCTGCAAAGATATATAGCAAAATGGGATAACTATCTTAAAAACGGTAACTGGTACGCAGCAGATATCAATAATGACGGAAAGGTTGATGGCGCCGACCTGATGATTCTCCAGAGACATTTGGCGGGATGGAAGAACTTTGAGAACCTGAAAGATTATGAGAACGGTTATAAAACATTAATGGATACCCAAAAGGCAGCATAATGAGACGCAGCTGTCGGGGATTTATTTTAGAGATTAGAAGAAAGGAAAGATTATGGAAAGAAGAAAAAGCGAAAAAAATCTGAAAAGCTTCGCTGTAAGCTTTCTGACACTGGCATTGGTTTTGACAACGGTTCTGCTCCCGGTTGGCGGAGTTAACACGCAGAACGTGGCTTATGCAGCGACAGAGGGTAAAGTTACTTTAGAAACTACCCTGAAAACGCTTGATGAGACAACATCAGATAAAGTTGAACTCACGATAAGTGTAAAAGAAAATGCGACAGAAGGCGTTTCCGGGATACAGTTTAATGTTTCGTATCCGAAAGAATTTGACCTGATTAAGAAGACAGTAGGAGCTTATTTTGATAATGGGGTCAGTTTCTTTGGTCCGTTTAAAGGAGAACCAAATGTTACAGAGACCGCAAGACCAATGTTTTGTGGCTTCGGAAGTCACGGCACAGATGCTGACAAAAGAGAATTTACTGATAAGGAAAGCGGTAAATTAGTAACTCTTGTTTTTGAGGCAAATCAGCAGCTGACACAAGGAGAAAGCTATGAGTTCTCAATTTTAGATGATAGAGCATTTCTGCTAAAGACGAATGAGAATGCTCAGCCGGAAACCAAGTATTTAACCATTGACAAAGGTGCGGTTCAGACCTATACGCCAAAGAATGCAGGTGGAACGATTACAGAAAACACAAAAATTACTCAAGTAATTGATGAAAAAGGAAACGCTGCTGTGAAGCAACAAGTAATAGCAGCGGCTGCTGAAAAAGGAGATCCTATTATTGATATACAGACATCTGATGTATCGAAAACCAATAAGGCACAGCTTGAAATTTCAAAGGCTGCCATGGGAATCGTAGCAGAAAATCAAAGGAATCTGACAATACAAACAGATGCAGGGCAGTTAAAATTTGATAAGGATGCAGCTGCAAGCATTAAGGCAAAAACAGATGAAGGGAAGCTTGTTATCAATGTTGAAAAAGATGAGGATATTAAAGCCATTGAAAATGTAAAAAATGCAGCAACGAGTTTTGAAGTTACGGCAAAGCTGGTTAACAGTGCAAACGAGGAAACACAGATCACTGAATTCGGTGGCGGTGAAGTTGAAGTGTCACTTGACCTACCGGCAAGCTTGCAAGGCGAAGGGAAAGAGATTCAATGCTGGAACTATACAGATACAAATTATACACCGGTAGAAGGAACTGTTAAAAATAACCAGTTTGTTTTCAAGACGAAACACTTCTCCAAGTATATTGTCGCTGAAAAGACGACTTTGGACGCATTCAAGGCAGCAAAGAAACTTTCTGAGGGCGTAACAGTAAGCGGAACGGTGACGAGCTGGAATGGCGAAGACAATGCAATATATCTGTTATATACTGCTGAAATAGATGATGCAGTGATTAAAACGGATATAAAAACTGGACAACCAGAAAAAGCTTTAAGCTATACAGCAACAAAAGAAAACATTGCTCAAAATGCAAAACAATATACTCAAAATTATGCTTTTACAGGGATTCCGGAAGGCACCTATAAATTAGCGATATTCAAACCAGGTGGATATGCTACTTACATTGAAAGTATTACAGTGGGTAGTGAGAGTCTTGAGAAAAATGTACAGTTGAGTCTACTGGGCGATGTGAATACTGATGGGGTCATTACAGCAGGAGATCTTACTACTCTTGCAAGGCATATAGCAAAGATACAATCGATTTCGTCACAAGAAGCTTTGCAGAGTGCAGATGTTACAGGTGATGGAAGTATTAGTGCTGGCGATTTGACTAAGCTTGCTCGATACATTGCCAAAATAATAAGTAGTCTTGAATAACATTAATATGTTTATTCATATAAATTTTAAGGAGGTAAAGTTTGAAACAAATAAGTAGAGGACAGCCAAGAAATAAAGGGCATAGCAAATAAACCACCGAAATAGCTGGTTTTGAAAATTGAATATTAACACAACACCGAATCAGGAAACAGAAACATCATCTTTGATAATGTAGCCTCGCTGTTTCAATAGATTAAGTGCCTGTGAAGTCGTCAATACTTTTGCTTCATTCACAGGACGTGATTCAAGAAAGCCTTCAGAAGTATATGGCTTTAAATCTGTGAGTATGTGCCAGATAGCGGTCAGGATCATACGACAGATGGCAATGATAGCTTTCTTGTGACCACGGCGTGCCTTTATACGTCTGTAACGGGCAGCAAACTCAGGATGTTTCTTGGATTTGATTAAAGCATTTGCAACTTGCACCAAAACTGGTTTAAAATAAGAACCGGCACGGGAAATCCTAGTGGATTTGATTTTGTGATTGCTTTGATCATTACGAGGACAACATCCAGCCCATGAAACGAGGTTTTTATCTGTGGGGAAGACAGACATATCACCTCCGATTTCAGATAGCACCTGAATGGCAGTCAATGGGTTCTTATCGAATCCCGGTATGGTTCGTATCAGATTGAGGACGCTTTCATACTTATCACTGAGACGAAAGATTTCCCGTTCTATTTCTGCCTTATGCATTTCTAATTCATCGATGTGGTTCATGCATTGTCTGAGTTTTACTGCTTGCTCGGTAGAGAGCGCACCATCAACGGCAGCCTGTATTTCCTCAATAGGGGTTTTACATCTGCCGTCCACAAAAGGCGCTACATCAAAAGTTTCCCCGGGGTGTTGTAAAATCTGTTCTGTAATAGAACGAGAAGATTTACCAAATATATCGGAAAAAACATCATCTAACTTTAAGTTTGATACAGTAAGACAATTATGAGCACGATTTTTCTCGCCGGTAATCATACAGGTGAGCTTAAAACGGTATCTTACCAAATCTCTTAATTCACGGATATCAGCAGGTGGGATAAAGGATGGTTTTACCATGCCACACATATATAAATCACAAATCCACTTAGCATCCTTACGATCTGTTTTGTTGCCCTTTTGAGGCTTGGTATATTTGGGATGGGAAAGAGTAACCCAGATGTTATTCTTCTCCAGAACATTAAAAACAGGGATCCAGTACTTACCGGTAGATTCCATGCAGACATCCGTACAGTTGTATTTGGAAAGCCAGTCACACAACTCTTGCAAACCTTTGGAAAAGGAAGAAAAGCGAGCTTCTTTGTACTCCGTACGCTTAAGGGAATCCGTGATGCCGATACAGGCATAGATCCAAGTTTTGTGGACATCAAGTCCGCAACAGTTATTTTTAAGAATTTTAAACGACAAAAAAGTACCTCCTGATAATTGTAATTTTAAAACTGACAGTGACTGGTCATCCGGCAAAATCGAGTCGACTTTGGAAGAGATAAGTTTACGGGCTACGATATGCGCCAATCATTGATGCCTTAACGGATGACCGACAACATATAAAAATGCGAGGTCGCCGCTATACAGCCCCGTCACTCACCTCCGCGTGTTCTGTAGTGTGTCAGTCTTATAGGTAAATAATATCAGAAGGAAGATAGATTAGAAAAGTGAAAGGTAGCCAAAATGTTTCATGACGCATTGGTGCCTTTCGCAGAAAGGCGGATTATAAAAATGAAACAAAGGAATCTGATAATAAAGCAACTTGCTTGTTTGCTTTTAGTATTTGCTCTGTGCCTGCCATGCACGACACTTCCTGCGATGGCTGATGTACCGGATAACGTGATATCAACAGCACCGCACGGATATTTGTCAGATCTTTCGCTTGCCAGAAGCACGAAAGATACAACAAACATATATTCATATGATCCGGAAACAGGTCAGCTGGGTAATCCATTTACATTTAATGCAAAAACGACAGAGTATACAGTAGCGTTCCCGGAACTTGCAACAGCTCCTTTTGTAATGTCATATACGCCGACTACTACTGCAATTCTAAACGATGCATATACGGAAGATGGTGCTCCGCAATTGACCGGAGCATGGGCACTTTCTGATGATCCGAAAACAAGCCCGGAATTGAATGCGACGAAGACACTATACAGCGGAGGCAAGGCTACGATAAAGGGCATGACTTTTAGGAGTTTCTTTGGCACTACGACTCCAAGTGCGGTCTCATCAGAACCTATTACCTTATATTATTTAACCGGAGAATATACACAGGGTGAAGGCACAAATATAACCTTTGCAAATAAAGATGTTTACAAATTCAACTTCTATCGTATATTATCCTTAGCCGCAGCTCCGACGGTAAAAGATGAAATTGGGACGAGCTTTGCAACGACTCCTAGAGCTATTACGAATCCATATGCAACGGAATTCAGCATTACGATTCCAAGGAGCACAAAGTCTCTTTCAGTTACAGCAACACCGGTTACACCGGCAAGCACGGATGTGAAATTTGATAACGGTCAAGGCGGTTATGCAGCAGCCGAGGATTCCGGAGCATATAAACTTACATTAGCTGATTATGGAGAGAAGTATAAACAGGCGGATGGTTCCCTTGTAATACCGTTTACCTTAGCGTGTAAGGAAGACTGTAAAGGCGGCGTTGACGGAGATTATACACTGAAAGTTAATTTTGAGGCTTCCGGTCAGATAACTGCCGAAACAACGACAAGTGTTAAAGCAAGTGAATTGAAGGACTGGACACCAACCTACTCTGCGAAGGATAAAGACGGCAACGATGCTACAGAGCAGGTTACTTTGAAGTATTATCAAAGTGACGGAACAACAGGACTTGCGGATTTTGAAGCAGTTAAAGAATATATCGGAGATGCAAAGACCAACAATGCTTTTGTCGTTTTACTCAGTCTGCAGAATGCGGAAGATGTAAGAATGACGGTTAAAGTTTTGCCTGCGTCAGATCCTGAAAAGGAAAATGATTATATCGAAAATATTAAGCTCTCTACATCGGACGGATATGAAATCTTCGATATGAGCAAAGCTGTATCTGATGAAAAGGGCAGGTATTGCATTGATGTAGCATATGGCGGCACACTATATGGAAAATATTCTATGCCTTTGACTTTGACGGATTCTGCAAAGAACGGTGCAGGCAATCTTCGTATATCTGCAACACTTACCAATGAGGATGGCGAGGTTATTCGCAGTTCACATGCCGAAGAAAGCGGTCAGCCGTTTTATGCGAGTCAGAATTATATTACAGATCTGACGACATTTAATTACTACGGCAATACTTATCCTGGCGGAATTATGAAGTTCTATGATTTCTTCGACGGGCTTGAACTTGGTACTTATAACTTTACGGTCAAGGTTTTTAATAAAGAAAACATTAAGCTGTATGACAAGCGTACAATCAAACTCACACTTGTACCGTATCTGAGCAATTTGAGTGTGTTTGACGGCGAGAGACAGATTAAGACCAGTCCGGATATAAGCAATCCGTTTGATAATAAGACACAAAACATTGTACGGTATACGCGAGAGTATAATGTTACAGTTCCTGCGGGAATTAACGAAATTACTTTAATGGGAGCAGCAACCGGATGGAGAACGCTTGATACAAAGCCTATGGGATATATCTGCTATGATGGAGAACAGAAAGTTGCAGTAGGCGTCACTGGTTTTCCGCACCGGGATAATACTTATAGCTGGTTTGATGATGACGGGTTTAAGGTGGACTTAAGTAAATGTCAGAAGCAGGGCGACAAATATGTTGTGCCGTTTTCTATGGTATGGGGCGACAGCACTTCTGCTATGCGGAGCGACTATAAACTCTATGTTACTGTGGGAGAGGCAAGTGACTGGAAGATAAGCACGCAGCCGAAAGGCGGCACATACGATAAAGGCGCTTCCGTCAAATTATCCGTTTCAGTAACAGGGGAAGCGAAAGATAAAGTATCCTATCAATGGCAGTGGGCAGCGGATAGTTTAAATGATAATGCTTACAAAGACATTGAAGGTGCTACCCAGTCGACCTTTGAACCTCCAACGAAAGTTGGCGGCAAGAGATCCTATCGCTGTGTAGTTACAGATAATGGTAATGTTAAACAGAAAAGTGAACCAGCAGAAGTAAAGGTAAACTTGGGAAAAGTAAATGATCCTGAGATTGTTATTCAGCCGGGAACTTATTCAAACCTTGATGTTCTAAGTGATACGAGTGCTTATCAGAGAGAATATATAGAAGGACAAACCATACTGCCTCCTCAGATTGCGGCGGGCAGCACAGAAGTTACGGACTATGCAAACAAAAGAGGCGATGTAATAATAGAGTTTGTATGGTATGAAAATTCCAAGGATTCATATGAAGGAGCGAAAGTAATCGATGCAGCAAACTATACGCTCGGCTCGAATTCGCGCTCCAAAGATGTCGACAATGTAGGAAACAAAGTGCGCGGATTAATCAGCAGCTGCAATATTACTGAGAAGCTTCCGGTGGGCATGCACTACTATTTCTGTGAAGTTACTGCAGTAGCTACAGATGATGATACCAACAGGAGTGCCACAATCCGCAGTGGAATTCTTCCTATTACAATTCTGCCGCGCGGCAAAATAGAGGGATTCGAAGGAACCGGTACAGAGAGCAATCCGTATTGGATTAAAACTGTGGAGCACCTGAAAAAAATAAAAACTCTCGTAGAGGGTGGAGATTCTCTGAATGGTGCAATATTTAAACTGGCAAACGATATTACACTTCCTGTTGAGTGGCAACCGATCGGCAAGAATAATGGCGGAGCAGGGAAATATCTGCTGGCATTCAGCGGAACGATTGATGGCGGAAATCACAAAATGACAATTTCAAAAGGCGGAAAACCTCTTTTGAATTATGCCCGTGACGCTGTAGTAAAGAATTTAAAGATTTATGGCGAGGATATAAACGGTGCAGGTCTGCTCGATAAAGCATGCGTTGACTATGGTACGGATGGCGTATATCAGCAATTTACGGATCCGGATATCATCACAGTGGAAAACGTAACACTGCTCAGCAAAAGCAGAACACGCGGTTCAGGTCTTGTCAATGGTGGATATTCGTCCGGCATCAATGATATCATCATCCGCAATTGTACAATTGAAAAAGATGTTATAGTAGGCGTTGACAAGAGTCAATCCGCAATCGGTTCTTTTGTAGGTACACTCAATGGTCGTATTGAGGACAGCGTAAGCTATGCGGCGGTGTACGGTAACCGCGAGGTAGGCGGTCTGGCAGGTAAAAAGGGACAGTCCATGGGTGACTGCACAATCATAAACAGCGAATTTCTTGGAAGCATTGAAGCTACCGGTGGATGCGTGGGCGGAATCCTTGGTGCAGGATATATCAGTACCTCGGCTCCGAATACACCGCCTGTATCCGTGCGAAACTGCTATGTTGCCGCAGATATTACCGGAAACAGCAAAGAATTTCTCAGTGGCGGCGATAATTTAGGAAGCGGTGTAGGTGGCATCATAGGCTCGGAATATGGAATCCGTGATGCATGGAATGATGCATATATATCAGATAACCATTTCTATGGTACGATTCATGACACGAGCGATACAGATACATATGCACATGTAGGGGGAATTATAGGAGAACTTGGTGCTTATGGTAAGCATCAGTTTTACACAAACAACTATTATCTGGCAAACGAGCATTACAAGGGGCTGGGCAGTATGGTAAAAACAGCCGCCGATTGGGATTCGGAAAAAGCCTTTGCGGCCAAATCTGAAAAGGAATTTGCAGATGGTACGGTATTAAATCTGCTTAACAAAGGTGTGCTTAAGAACTGGATTCAGCGCAAAGAAGGCACAGATGCTGATTCCCCTTACCCTATTCATAGTAAGGTCGCATATGTACGTGAAATAAAAATTTCGGGCGAATATACGATAAAGTATTCTGTAGGAGAAGCGTTAAATCTCACAGGTGCAAAGTTTACCGCTTACTGGAGTAATGGAGACGTCACATATCCATCCATAAAAGAGGTAACGATTACAGGATACAATAAAAATCTTCGGGGAGTGCAGACCATTACTGTAACTTACGGCGTTGCAAAAACAACATTTGATGTGACAGTACTGTACAAGTCTTCGGAGGTAAAGAAGATTTCCGTATACTTCACATTGCTTGGCGATACGAAGCACGGCGATCTGACAGAAGCTACCGGAACACACACGCTGAAAGATAACAACCTGCAAGAGTGGGTTAAAAAAACTCGGGTCAATATCGACAATAATAAGACCGTTTATGATGTAATGAAAATAGTGCTTAACGCAAACCACATTACATGGAAAGAAAGCAATAAACGTGGAACGGTATATATTGAAAGTTTAACCAGAAATGGCGTAACTATTGGAGAATTTGACAACGGAACACTTTCAGGCTGGATGTACACATTAAACGGACATCACCCGAACTTAGGCGTAGCCCAGCAGTTCTTAGACGGCGAAGAGGATATCATCTTCCACTACACAGATGACTATACTGTGGAAGAAGGCTCTGAGCATTGGAACATTCCGGGCGGCGGCACTGTCGAAGAAGTCAAAGATGTCACAACCGACGCCAAGGCAGGCACAACGACCGCACCGACCGATGTCAAGATAAGTGAAAAGACCAATGCAGACGGCATCAAGACCAAGGTTGCCGATGTCAAGGTTTCTGCTGATAATCAGAAAGAAATTCTGAAACAGGCAAAGGAAAAGAAATCAAACGAAATCATCTTGGTTGTTTCCAGCAAATCTGTCGGCGACGCGACGAAAGCTGATGTAACACTTGATAAGAGCTTCATCGACTCCATCGTAAAAGACACCGATGCGAAGCTGACAATCAGAACACCGTTTGGCAATAAGACTTACACGCAGGAAGAGCTGAAAGCGATGTCAGAAGCTGCAACAGGTCAGACGATAAGCGTTGCAATCGAAAAGGCAGCAGAGCCAATTGATGACAATGCAGGGAAAGTGGAAAAAGCGAAAGCTCTGACGAAAGACCTGAAGCTCGTTGCTCGCTCCGCAAAGACTGCGAAGAAGAATGTTAAGGTAACTCTTAAGATGAGCAGCAAGGCTGCGGCTTCCATCAAGGAGCTGAAAAACCTTGGCTACACAGTCAAGTACAGATACTATCGCTCGACGAAGAAGGCATCCGCCTATAAGTCCGCAGTAACCAAGTCCACCAAGACTTATCTCAACACAGCGGGCAGAAAAGGCAAGATGTACTACTACAAAGCACAGGTTCGTGTTTACGACGAAAACGGAAAACTCATTGCAAAGACAGCACTCGGGCAGTGCAAGTATGCAAGCAGAACCTGGAGCAGATAGGGAAACAATTCCATAACAGGGCATCAATGAATATAGGAATAAATTGATGTAAACAGAGAGACTGCAAAGCGGGGGTACGCTTTGCAGTTCCTCTGTTTTTGCAAGAAAAAATTTCAATAGCAAGCACTGAACGCTGGTCGCATATCGTCAATTTTGCCACGAGGTATATTGTAGTGCTTCGCCAGGGCTTCCCAGTTGTCGCGTACAATCCGCAGAATTTCGGCGGAGAAGTTTTGCGCCTCTTCTTTCGTGATCCCAAAGGAAACGGCCGCATCCAGCGCAAGGGGAACAGAAATTCTGTTGTCATCTTCATTTACATTCAGAGCCAATTCATCTCCGTAAGGGACAGGATTCACATCGTAAAGCGGAGAAAGCGTCCAGCCTTTTTTCTCTAAAATAAATGCATGATTTCTGAGATGGTCGTCTGTATTTGAAACGGCCATGCTGAAGACAATACGCTTCCACAGCTCAATGAGATCTTTTTTTGGCTGACTCCCGTTTGCTTTGATAAATGAGGCAATATCAATGTAGCTTGTGCCATCGGCGGCAGAAGCACCGTCTGTTTTTCCCAGCAAGGTCATAGCAGAAGCGAAGTGGATGCGTTTCTTTCCATCGCGGTCAAAACGACGAACCAAAAAAGTACTGCCAAGTTTTGAAAAGGTTTCAAGGCGTGATTCGGGTACATTAAGACCACACATCCGAGCCAAATCATGTACAACCTTTTCCCATGCGCCCGTATTATTATCGTCATTTTTGGAAGGAAATTTTGCAATCCAAAGCTGTCCATTAGGGTCAATCACAGTCGCCTTCGGACGCGTACCGCCTAAAGAAGAACCCGGTCTGAGCAGCTGATTGAGCCATTTTTCATTTAACGGAGTCGTATCATCCTCAAACTGTCGGGAAGCCTCTTCCAAGGTTCTTAAACTTGCCCATGGCGGGGTAGCGGTTTCTTTATCGTTTGAAAGAAAATCGCCTGTCTCTTCAAGCTTGAAACGAAGACCGCCGATTCGGGATTCGTCATACACACCCAAAAGAAAGTCGCTGTCATTTAGCTTGCGAGGCTTTCGTTTTTCTTTTTCGGCAAGACTGCGTTCTTTTTTCGTCAGAAGAAGCTTTCCCCAGCGATCCGGTGAGGAGTCCGCAAACATACCAAAGATTCGACCCTCATACGGAAACTGTCTTCCGCCGTATGGTGCCAAAGCAGGATCAAGTGAGACGGAAAGCGAGGTCTGTTTCAGCCATTTGTTATCATATTCAAAGGAATAACTCTCGCCGCCTTTTATAGGGTCGACAAAAAGCCTGCCAAGCAAAACAGGCGTATTAAAACCGAAATCATCATAGACAAGGATTGTTTTCGAAGCATTCATATTTAGTCCCCTTTCCGCGAAGCCCGCTTACGCGTAACCAGCTGTAAGTCCTGCATTTCTCTGCCCATTCGGTCGTCTTTCGCCACGAGCAGAAGGTCGCGATCCATATTATTCAATGCGTGCAGAACGGCAGCATAAATGCCGATTGAAACGGATGGACTGCCGTTTTCCACATTCCAAAGGGAAGCGCGGCTGATTCCGGCACGCTCCGCAACTAATTTCGCAGGGAGATCGCGGCGCAGCCGTGCGAGCTTGATTTGTTCACCCATAGTTTTTAGTATGTCCTCGGTCACAGGTAATATATGATAAGCAGTTTTACTCATAAAAGATTCCTCCTAATGTCAATAATTATAAACAAATATAGCAATTATGTCAATAATTATGGAAGTTAAAATAGGTGACCATGAAGGAAAGAAGAAAAAATGTAAAGCATACTTGACATTGAAAAACAAAGTGCTATAATAAGTAATGTAAAGGATGCTTTACATAAAGGAGTGCATATGAAAAACAGGATTGAAGAAATCAGAAAAGTGCGCGGCATCAATCAGGAAGAGCTGGCTAAGGCGCTGGGCGTGTCGAGGCAGACGATCAGCTCGCTCGAAAACGGCAGGTACAACCCGTCGATTGAGCTTGCGTATAAGTTGTCGAAATATTTCGGGATGATGATGGAAGAGGTTTTTATTTTTGAAGAGTAGAAAGAAGGCAGGAAATGAGAGATTGGAATAAGAGAATTTATTTATCGATATTTTGGATTTTGATAGGTGCGGCACTGTTTGGGCTTGGAACCTTTGATATAATTGATTCGTTTTGGGGCGGCATGGGAACCGGACTGATTGCTGTGGGAATTGTGCAGACCGTGCGGTGGATGCGTTATCGCAGCAATTCAGAGTTCCGGGAGAAATTTGATACAAACGCAAACGACGAGAGAAATCGCTTTATTTCGAATAAAGCCTGGGCATGGGCAGGATATATAAGCCTGCTGACAGGAGCACTTGGCGTGATTGTATTTAAGGTCGTGGGAAAAGACGAGCTCAGCATGTTTTGCTCGATGGCAGTGTGCCTGCTGCTCGTGCTTTACTGGGTGTGCTATTTCGTTTTAAACAGAAAATACTAAGGGGATGATAAAATGGGGAATATGGATGTAATGAAAATTGAAAACCTGACGAAACAGTACAAAGGGTTTCGACTGGATAATGTTAGCCTGAGAATAAAAGCGGGAGAAATCGTGGGTTTGGTCGGTGAAAACGGTGCGGGCAAGAGTACGCTGATGAAAGCGGCGCTCGGACTGATTCGAAGCGATGCAGGGCAGGTGCTCTTCTGGGGACAGCCGCTGCAGCAGAATTCGGTGGAGATTAAGAACAAAATCGGTGTGATGCTGGATGAAAGCGGATTTTATCATACGATGAACGCGCAGGAAGCAGGGAAAATATGTGCAGGCATATACAAAGACTGGGACAGCGCAAAATACGAAACCTTCTTGAATAAATACGGTATAAATATGAAAAAGCCCATCAAGGACTACTCAAAAGGCATGAGGGTCAAGCTGATGCTTGCCACTGCATTGTGCCACGGTGCGGAAATTTTAATTCTGGACGAACCGACGAGCGGCCTTGACCCGGTTGCAAGGGAGGAAATTCTCGAAGACTTCAAGGAATTCGTCAGTGACGGGAAGAAAGCTGTTCTTATTTCTTCGCACATAAGCTCGGATCTCGAAAAAATTGCGGATGAAATCGTTTTCATACATCAGGGCAGACAAGTATTTACCAAAAGCAGCAGGGAGATTTGTGAAGAAGGCGGAGTGGATATGATTATGAATGAATATGTCAGGGGGAAAAGCATATGAAAGGATTAGTGTTAAAAGATATATTTGGAATTAAGAGCTTTTTAAAAGGAACGTTGATGTCGATTATTATCATAAGTGCATGCTTCTTCTTTTCGGTGGGAACAGAGGGAATCATTGCGGCGGTTGCTATCATGTGCGCGACGATGATTGTAACTACATATACCTTGGACGAGAGGTACGGATGGCAGCGGTTTGCGATGGCAATGCCTGTTTCGGCGAAACAGTATGTGGGTGCAAAGTATCTTGTAAATCTGATTTTTTGCACGGCGGGCGTGGCAGTCGGTGCGATAATCGCACTTTTGCTTCAGGCATACAAGCATGCGGTGGATATTCCCGCACTGCTTGCGGTCTGCGCCGCAGCACTTGGAATTTGCCTTTTGTTCGGAGCATTCATTATCCCGCTTCTCACCTACTTCGGGGCAGAAAAGGCAAGACTCATAATGATGGGCGTGATTGCAATTCCGACGGTGCTGGCATATGTAGTGCTGGATAAGGTCGACCTTTCGAGCATGGTGTTTACGGATGCACAGGTAAAACTCATCCTTGCGGGCGTGATTGCGGCAGTGATACTGATTGTGCTGCTGTCGTATTTAATCAGCGTGAAAATCTTCCGGAAAAAGGAATTTTAGGCAAAAAGAAGCTGACGCTCAGCTTCCGTTAATTCGGAGAGAGTGACAGCTTTTTGATTATTTCGATAAGCTGGTCGAAGCGGGTCGGTATCGTGTCCAGATCAAGAAATTCCCTTTCACTGTGCGGAAAACCGCCTCCCGGACCGCAGCCGTCCAGAATCGGAAGGCCTAAACAGGCAAGGCGGTTGGCATCGGAGGTTCCGCCTGCTTTGACATAAGAAAGGCCAAGCGGCGCAAGCGTCTGCATCATCTGCTCGGTTGCTTCCGTGATTTCTAAAGGCGGATAGTGGCTGATTGCAGTAAAGGTGACCGATGTACCGGAAAGATGCGGCTTTGTCTCCATTTTCGATATTGCGCGGAGAATACGCTCATATTCGCGATGGCTTGTATAGCGAAGCTCCATCTTTGCGGAGGCGTGGGCAGGGATAACATTGAGCGCAGAGCCACCTTCCATGAGTCCGACATTAATAGAAGTACCGCGTTCGAGATTTTGGAGTTTGGAAAAATCGACGACAATTTCAGAAAGCTCAAGGATTGCGCTGACGCCTTGCTGCGGCGCGGTTCCTGCGTGGGAAGCGACGCCTAAAACTTCGATGTTGAATTTCGCAATGCCTTTGCGCTCGTTCACAAACTGACCTTGCTTGCGCTGTCCTTCAAAGACGAAAATATGACGGCAGTTCGCTGCGAATTCACGAAGCAGCGGCGTACTGTCGGGAGAGCCGATTTCCTCGTCACTGTTCAGCGCAATGGTAAAGGAAAGCGTAGGGTGTTCCTCGCGCAAATATTCCGCCAGATATAAAATCAGAAGCGCACCGGCTTTCATGTCGACCGTTCCCGGACCGTAAACGAAATTGCCCTCGCGGCGGAACGGCCTTTCGGAAACCGTGCCGGAAGGAAAAACTGTATCGATATGTCCGCTGAAAAAGCAATCATAGGAAGCAGAGCCTTGCGTCCTTGCAGTCACAACCGGATGCCCGAGCGTTCCGACTCTGTGTAGGGTGGTTTTAAGACCCGCCTTTTCAAAGCGTTCCTTAAAAAAGGAGGCAACCTGAAGGTTGCCCTCAATATCAGCACTTCCACTGTCTGTATTTATTAAAAACTCTAAATCGCCTAAAAACGATTCTAAAGGGAATGTCGTCATTTCAATGTGTCTCCGTTTTTAAATTATTAAAAAGCTTCATAAGAAACTGCCTCTCCGCCCTCGAAGAAGACTGTATAGCCATGTCCGGGCTCAGGAATCCAAGCCCAAAAGGTTTCTTTTTCCTCCGGGAAGAAGCCTTCCATCGCGGCTGCGATGACTCCGCCGTGGCAGACAACAATTGATACAGCGTCGCTGCCGTTGTGACGGCAGGAAAGTTCCTTCAACCGCTGATAACCTAAAAGCTCCTTTATTCCTTCTTTAATGCGTGAGAAGAAGCTGAAAACGGAATCGCCGCCGTCCGGGAATGTGAAAGTGCTGCTGGAATCCCCACCTGAGCGCATCCATTCGGCGAATGCTTCGCGATGTGTGTCCGCGGCTTCTATTTCCGCAAAACTCATTCCCTCCCAAGCACCAAAGTTCATTTCCTTGAGAAGCGGAAGTGCTTCATGCGGGAGGTTTCCGTAGATGGCAGTAAAGGTTTGTTCGGTTCGAAGCAGCCCCGATGTGTAACAGTCCGCACCGGATGCGGAAGGGTAGATGTCCTGAGATTTTAGCTCTTCGAGCTTTGCAAAGCCTTCCGGAGCAAGCGGAACATCCAGGCTTCCGTAATACCAGCCTTTCAGATTGCCTTCCGTAATCCCATGTCTTATAAAATGTATATATGACTTCATAGATAGTCTCCTTAAAGGTTAATTATTTCAGTCTCTGACCAAGCCCACAGAAAACACGGTGGACTTCATCCGCGTTTTTGCCGAGCCACAGGAGCGTTCTGCCGACACTTTCCCTCCATGCACGCCTGTCAGGCTCAATGGGAACCACGCCCTGCGAAATGTCATCGGCAATCAATATTTTGTCATCAAGGGGCACATCGTATTCCGCCAAAACATCTTTTGTTTCGACGCCCTTGCATACACAGGCATATACAAACTTTTCAAGCCCGCAGATAACTTTTTTTGAAAGGTCGATGGTGAGATTTTCCTCACAGAAGAAAACATCATCGTCGCTGAAATTCCAATGTTCTTTTGCATATTCAAGTTTTCCTTGATATGCACCGCCGAAAATTAAAATCATGTCTTCCCTCCGAATCAGCACAAAACGAGAGCAAATACACCGATGAGCTCGCCCCAAAGGATACCGAAGCCTGCGATGTCACCGCTCATGCCGCCAAGATTTTTCTTTGCATATTGAATGGATATGAGGCTTCCGAGTGCTGTCGCCGCACTGACGATCAAGGTTGCAAGCCATAGACTCGAACACAAAAAAGCAAGAGCCGTAATGACTGCAAGAAGCACAAGGAGAAGAATGACGCCGGATTTTGCGGAAGCCTTCTTGCTCGCTGTTTCGACGGAATCACATGCGACAAGTTCCGTGCAGTCTTCTTCCGTCGTGCTTTCCTCAGTGGGTTCTTCTTCCGGCAAAATTTCTTCCGGCAAAGTCTCTTCCGGCGGCTCTGCATCGTGGAGCATAGCATACTGGCTCTGCCCCATCGGCTTGCAGATAAGCACGTGAAGTCCGGAAATCGACCGGCTCATAACCACAATCATAACCATGTTAGCGAAGTCAACCCCGGTCGTTACTGCGGTTGACAGGAAGCAAAAGTATCCCAGAACGAAGAAAATCATTCCGACAACGGCGAACGCCCCTGTGCTGCTGTCCTTCAATATGAGTTGTCTCTGCTCAAGCGGCCGCCTTGACATGATTGCATCGCAGCAGTCCATGAAACCGTCCATGTGCATGAAGCCACAGAGTGCGAACGGCAGGAAAGTGATTAAAAATGCAACCACAAAGAACGGAAAGCCGGCATATACAAGTCCGAAATATGCGGCACTCCAGATAATTCCGATAATAAGTCCAATGAAAGGCAGGAAGCCAAGCATGAGGCTTCTGTAGTTTTCGTCCCAGCGCTTTGCCGGGCAAGGCAGGGAGCAGAAATTACCCCACGCCATCATAAATCCGGTAAGATATTTCATTTGATTTTTCGCGTGCCGAAGCCGCGACTCCTTTCTCATTTATAGATATGTTTGAATCCATATGATACTTCGACAACTCTGTCGCAGACGCGTGCAAGGCTTCTGTCAAGAAGTGCCAGCCCTTTGCGGTAGGGTTCGGTGAAGTCGTCAAACGCATAGCTGTCAGAGTATATGTAATCCGAAACGAAGACGGTATTTCCCGTTTTGCAGGCGAATTCTACAAGCTCCTTCTTAAGTCTCAATGGTGCCTCAAAGTCAACTTCGCCGGTTTCCGTAAACATCTCGTTCGATAAGAGGGCCGTTACGCTGTCAAGCAGGAAAACACCCTTCGGGTCAACCTCTTTGCCGGAAACGGTCTTAACATTTAATGCCCCGCAAATATTTACACCTTGCTCAATCGTATCGAATCCCCAGCCCTCGCGCTCGGAAAGGTGGCGGCGAATGCGGGCATCATCTTCTTCGTCACGCGGGATCATCGTTGCGAGATAGTAAAGCGGCAAATTGTTTTCTTGCGCCATGCTGCGGGCAAGCTCCTGTGCGTGATAGGATTTTCCGTTTTTGCAGCCGCCGCTGATAAAAATATTCATAGTTAAAAGAAGTTTCCTTTCTTTCGTTCGTCTAAATAGTCCGCGTCAATCGAGCCTTCTGCGAAGGTCGCCATGCCGTTCATCGCTGCGGCTGCAGCCTCTATAATTTTGAAGCTGATCGGACAGCCGCTGCCTTCGCCAAGGCGCATGCCGAGGTTGAAGAGAGGCTTGATGTTAAGTTCGTTCATTGCGATGAGATAACCCGGCTCGGTGCTTTGATGTGAGCCGAACATAAAGTTTACGGTCTTCGGTGCAATCCGAGAGGCTGCCAGTGCGGCAACTGCAGAAATATATCCGTCGATTACAACCGGAAGTCTGTAATACGCTGCGCCGACAAAAGCACCGGTCATCGCACAAATATCGAAGCCGCCGACTGCAGCCAGGATCTCAAACACGGAAGCGTTTTTCAGCTTGGAAACTGCCTCTTCTACGATATGTATTTTTTTCGCAAGTCCAGCGTCATTGAGCCCGCCTCCGCGGCCTACGACTGTTTCCGCAGGGGTTCCTGTCAAAGCCGAAAGCACACATGCACTGGTCGTCGTGTTTCCGATGCCCATTTCGCCGACGCCGAAAATCCGATAGCCGGCATCCTTGACAGCCTTAGCGGCTTCAACCCCTGTGAGGAATGCCTCTTCGCATTGTTCCATGCTCATGGCAGGACCTTTTGCAAGGTTTGCGGTTCCGCGTCCGAGTGAGCGGTTGACAATTTTACCGGCGAATTTGCCGTGTGCTTTTTCCGCACCGGAGACAAACTCCATTTTGTCCGTGTAGAAGACATCCGGAATTTCCATTTTAACGCCCATATCACAGACCAAAAGGTCAATGCCGAAATACTGCGCGAGTGCGCTTACTCCGGTAAAGTGACGCGTGAAGTTAATCGTCTGCGACAGCGTAACCGACTGAGGTGCTGAAGCGACGCCTTCCTCCACCACGCCGTTATCTGCACTCATTATAACGACAGCTTGGCGGGTAACATCGTTTTTGACCTCTCCGGTGATGCCTGCAAGTTTGATTGAAATTTCCTCAAGCGTTCCAAGCGCTCCGGTAGGTTTCGCAAGAACCTCCTGACGCGCGGTGGCTTCTTTTACTGTCGAGTCATGCAGGCAGCCGTTTTTTTCAACTTCTTTTAAAATCGTTTCGATTGCTGTATTCATTATGTCATAATCCTTTCGAAAAATATATATATTTGCGGCTGTGCAGCCATTCCAGGCATGCACGAGCGTCGCGGGCTTCGATTGTCAGCGTAACATCATCTTCGCAAAAATCATCAATCGCCGAAAATATGCTGTTCATATCCATGCTGCCGCAGTCAAACGCACTATGGCTGTCACCGGTGCCGTCGTTGTTATGGAGATGGAAATGCCCGATATGTGTGCCCAGAACTTCAATCCATTTATCGACCGGAAGTTCCGGCGGAGTTGTCGCATTGGCGTGTCCGATATCGAGACAGAGCTTGATTGCCGGATGATCGATTTGCCTCATCATATCGAGCATCATATACGGCTCGTCTTCAAGCACGTTTTCCACATAAATCCGAAAGTCCGAGGGTTTGTTCGACATAAATTTCTGCCAGAACTCCGCACCCTTTTCTACCTGCCAGCCTTTAAAATAGATAAACGGAAGCCAGCCGGTGTGAACGACCATCCGGTTGATGCCCAGCGCGGCAGCAGCCTCGTAGGCCTCATTTAATCGTTCCATCCCCAGCTGCCTTGCACGGTAATCAATTGCCGCGGGATGGATTTCCGTAAATGGACCGTGCAGAAAAAGTCCCGACGGTTCAGAAACTCCGGCAGCGGCAATGTCTTCGCGAATTTGTTCAAGCAGATTCCGGCGATTGGAAGGGTCAAGATCTTCAGATATGCAAGTATGATTGATTTCCAAACCGACGCCGAAGTCCTTGGCAACATTCAGAGCATCCTCGGAAAAAGTCGCAATAAAAAGTTTGTTTCTCATAAAAATTCCTAAATATACCGTTGATTTAATGCCTACATTCTATCATAACGGAGCGAAAAATAAAAGAGACGCGATTTGGGCTTTTTATAAAAATTTTGTGAAAGCGAATTTTCCTTTGATTCTCTTGAAAGCTAAAGTTTTTTTTGTTAAAATGAGGTATTATAGGAGAATTTTCAATAAAAGAAAAGGAATTGATGAAATGAGCAAAAAAATGCGAAGCAATATTCTGCTGCTGATAACAGCGGCAATCTGGGGCTCGGCATTCGTGGCGCAGAAGAGCGGAATGGACTATATCGGGCCTTTGACATACGGAGGAATCCGTACATTTATCGGTGGTTTGGCACTGATACCGGTGATTTTGTTCTTGGATAAAGGTAAATCCAAGACCGAGGTAAAGAAAACACCGGAAGAGGAAGCTGCCGAGAAAAAACTGTTGATTATCGGCGGAATCTGCTGCGGACTGGCACTTTTTGTGGCATCCACGCTTCAGCAATACGGCGTACGCTACACGCCGGCGGGCAAGGCAGGATTTATTACGACACTCTATGTTGTTATGGTTCCGATTTTTTCGGTTGTTCTTAGGAAGAAAGTCAGACCGATAATCTGGCTCTGCGTTTTGATGGGAGCGACGGGGCTCTATCTCCTTTGCATGACGGACGCGTCATTTAAGCTGCAGTTCGGCGACACGCTTGTGCTGCTTTGCGCGGTGGGATTTTCCGTACATATTTTGGTCATCGACTATTTTGCACCGAAGGTTGACGGTGTTAAGATGTCCTGCATCCAGTTCCTCGTGGCCGGTGCGATTGGCATTATCGGAATGTTTATCTTTGAAGAACCGAAGATTGATGCGATTTTGGACTGCTGGCTGCCGATTTTATACGCGGGCGTACTTTCCAGCGGCGTAGGATATACCCTTCAGATTGTAGCGCAGAAGGATGCAGAACCGACGGTTGCGTCGCTTCTTATGAGCCTCGAGTCCGTATTTGCGGTTATTGCCGGAGCAATTGTTCTGCACGAATCCATGTCGCCGAGAGAACTTATCGGATGTGCGGTTATTTTCGCAGCGGTAATTATAGCACAGCTTCCGTCTAAGGAAGAGCGCAATGAAAGACGGTTAAAAGCGCAAGACAATTAAAGAACAGTGAGGGGAGAAACGGATATGATAACAAGAGAAGAAGCTTATGAATTATTGAAAAAATACAATAAGGAGGAATTTCATCTTCACCACGGCAGAATGGTCGAAGGAACGATGCGTTACTTCGCAAAGAAATTAGGATATGGTGACGAAGAAGAATTCTGGGGAATTGTAGGACTTCTGCATGACATCGACTTTGAGATGTGGCCGGAAGAGCATTGCAAGAAAGCGCCCGAACTTCTGAGGGAAGCAGGCGTGGACGAAGATATGATTCATGCAATCGTCTCCCACGGATATGGCCTGTGCGTAGATGTAGAGCCGGAAAAAGAAATGGAAAAGGTGCTCTTCGCTTGCGACGAACTTACAGGTTTAATTGGTGCTGCGGCACTTATGCGTCCGTCAAAGAGCGTGCAGGACATGGAACTCAAGTCCTTAAAGAAAAAATTCAAAGACAAACATTTTGCGGCAGGCTGCGACAGGGAAGTCATCAAGAAAGGTGCGGAAATGCTCGGCTGGGAACTTGACGAACTTTTGAGCGAAACATTGGAAGCGATGAAAACCTGCGAAGAACCTGCAGAATAACGAGGATAACAAATGGAAGCACTAAAACAAAGAATATTAAAAGAAGGCGTGGCACTCGGCTCAGACAGAATTAATGTGGATGGCTTCATCAACCACAAAATAGACACGGAATTCATGGATAAAATCGGTGCAGAGTTCGGAAGAAAGTTTGCGGGAGTACAGGTGGACAAAATCCTCACCGTGGAAGCAAGCGGAATTGCAATTGCGGTTGCGGCGGCACGCTACTTCGGATTTGCTCCGGTTGTGTTTGCGAAAAAGGCGGCTCCGAACACGATGACCGATGACTGCTATACTGCAGAGGCTTTTTCTTTCACGAAACAGAAGAGTAACATGCTTAGAGTTTCAAAGAAGCACCTTGAGAAGGGCGAAAAAGTCCTTATCATTGATGACTTCCTTGCACACGGGGAAGCATCCCTGGCTCTTTGCAAGATCATCGAGGAAGCGGGTGCAGAGGTTGCCGGCGTCGGAATCGTTATCAGCAAGGATTTTCAGGGCGGCAAAGCCCTGCTTGAGGATCAGGGATACAAAGTCGAAACTTTAGCATCTGTTTCCCGGCTTGAGAACGGTGAAATTACATTCGCATAATCGAATGTAAAATATAAAAACACAAATCAATGTTCGGAATAACACGAACATTGATTTTTTTATTGAATAAATAGTAAAGAAATATTCGTATTTTCTATTGTTTTCTAAAATTTGCAGACTTATAATTTAGTTGCAAAAGGAAATTTTGTACAGAAAATGACGATATGATTTCAAAGAGGAGAAGAGAAGTTTGAAACAAATAAGTAGAGGACAGCCAAGAAATAAAGGGCATAGCAAATAA
>OGDY01000153.1_pt1 | contig 89239 bp, 101 predicted proteins | sample 1570341 | NCBI WGS metagenome assembly OGDY01 (sample SAMEA2581972, study PRJEB24529) | metagenome | biome: Human gut stool | place: China | collected 2011 | reverse complement strand
TACAGAAGAGGAAAAAGAAGCCAAAACAGAGCAAATGTTCAGTCAGGCGCAGAATCGCTATTCTGTTGAAAGAACCGGAGACTATCTTGATGCACAGATAGGCATGGCAGAGAGCATTGAAATCGGAGAAAAACCGATTCTGTCGAAGGAAGAAGTTTTGATGTATGCGGCAGCGATGGCATATACGGGCAATGAGGAATTCCCGTTTGAAGTGGAGCTCGAGGAAAAAACAGTTGAAACCGAAACCGCGGAAATCAGCGGCGCGCGCATTATACGAAAGAACGGACAGAAGGAAACAGGTGAAAAAATATGGGATTAGAAATCATAAATAAAAGAAATGAGGAAGATGCATATCTGTTTAAACGCAGTATTCGAAAACTACTGGATGCAACTTTTATTGTTGCGGATAAAGATGAAAAACTATATGACTTTATCGCCGCAGAGTCAAATCATTATGATGTAAATACCTACCTTTCCCTCATCGGTTATCAGGTGATGGTGGATGACAGGCTGAAAGTTGCCATGCTGCAGCAGCATGACGAAGATGTGGAAACGGTAGGTTTAAAAAGAGCAAATCTGTATCGTTTTGATTCGAAACAGATAAGACTGCTCTTGGTGCTGTGGATGCTCTATTTGGAACGAATGGGATACAAAGAGCCTGTTTTCGTTACGGTAGGAGACATTATCGATAAATGCGGAATTTATCAGATTAGCCTGACTCCGGCTGATTTTAAAGGCGCGTATCTGGTTTTCAGAAGATTTAATTTAATTGACTTCGGTGACGACATTGGCCGTGAGGACGGAATTGTACGGCTGTATCCATCCCTGCAGTTCTGTATGGATATCGGACAGCTCAAACGCGTCATTGAGGAATACACTGGGATGCCGGATATCTCTGCTGAATCCGGAGCGGAAGACAGCGCAGATTTATTCATAGAAAGCGAGGAAGAAGAGTATGAGTAAAATTGGTTTGCGTGAGGTTAAGCTGATAAACTGGTACGGCTTTATCAATGAAAATATTCCGCTGTCGGAAAACATGACCTTGATTACCGGTGAGAATGAAAGCGGTAAATCGACGATTTTAGATGCAATTAAATATGCTTATACGGGAGATTATAAATTTAATGAGGCTACGAGCAAAAATAATACAGGAACCGGCAAGCGGAATCTCGTTTCCTATACCAGATGCTTATTGGATCCCAGCGCGGGCATTTACGCAAGACCGGCGGACAAAATGCCAAGTGTCTTCACACACATTGCTTTGGAATATTATGATGAGATCAATCAGAACAGTTTTGTGCTTGGTGTTGTTTTGGAAACTGCGGCAGCCGATATTAAAACAAGCGAATGGTATGCTGCTGAGAAAAAAACTTTGAAGGATCTTGATTTCACCTATGAAGAAAAGGGGCAGGAAAAGCCCTATGACGCATCTGACTTTCAAAAGAAAAACGGATTGAAGCTGAAAAATAAGAAAGATGGTATTACCTTATTTATGCAGATGACCGGACTGAAACTGCCCTATCAAGAGGTCAGTGCGTACCAGAGAAAACTTCGCAATATCATGGCATATAACCCTGCGGCTAAAATTCAGGAGTTTATAAAAGAATCGGTACTTGAGGAACATCCGGTTAAGTTTGAAAAGCTTAAGGATGCAAAAGAGAATATTGAGCGAATCAACAACAGTTTGGAGCTGATTAATCAGGAAATTCAGGATTTGGATGAAATTCTGGAAAACTTCGGAGAACTGGAAAAACAACAAAAACGCTTGCTTATAGATGATATCAAACGGAAATATCAGAAAGTTTTGGAATGGCAGGAAAAATTACAAAATGCAGAAGAGATAATCGAAAAGAATCGTTTGCAGTGTGAAGAACTGGAAAAGAAAATCCGGGCGCAGCAAGAAGTAATACGAAATGCTCAGGAGCAGCATGAGAAAGTAAAAGATTCCCTTCAAAAGATGGATGCATCACAGGCAATCGAAGCATCCCGAAGGGCAATGGAAGGCTATGAGGAGCGTCTTCAGAAACTGCGCGGGGAAGCCGCGATGCTGGAAAATTTCCAAAGAATCGTCAGAGAAACGGTGGAAGACGCCAAGGTAAGCGAAGCAGAGCAGCTGCTCGACAGTGGGATGCTTGAAAAACTTGTCGATTCGAAAACAGAAGCGGCGGAAAAACAGCTTTTTCTTGAGAAACTGAGACGCGCTTTGCAGGAAGCGCGCGATGCGGTCATGCAGCAGAAATATTCTATTGAAGATGAATTGGAGAAAATTCAAAAAGAATGCGTCCTGCAAAATGAAATTTTGGAGGCCTGTAAAAAGAAAAAAGCGGACTTTACTTTTGCAGGAGAACAGCTTGCATTCATAAAAGAGATAAATCGGGAATTTGAACAGCTGGGCATCGACGAACAGGCAAAAATGGCTTGTGAATATGTCATCGGCATCAAGGATGAAGATTGGAGAAATGCGATAGAAGCTTTCCTTGGGATTCACCGCTATGCTGTAATTGTTTCTCCTGCGGCTTTTGATATTGCCAACCGCATGCTTGATAAGTCAGGGCACAGGTACATCGAATTGGTCAACACGAAACGGCTTATGAAAAAGGAACTTACCTGTGAAGAAGATGCGGTATTTCATCTTTTGGATATTCAAAATTCCTATGCCGCGGCATATTTTAAATTCTGGCTCGGGAGAATTCACGCGGTCTCTGTGGAAGAGGTACCAAGCTATGATAATGCCATGTCCAAAGAAGGAAAGCTAAGCCGAAATATGGCTGTGACATACATTAATTTTAAAAAAATCAAAAGCTATTGCCTGGGAGAAGAGGCCATCGAGCTGAACAGAATAGCGGCACAGAAACGCTTGAATCTTCTGGAAAAAGAAGAAACAGAGCTTTTGACGAAACAAAAAACGCAGCAGCAAAAAATGGACTCGCTTCGCAGTACAATTGATAATTTCAGGGAATTTAATCTTGATGCTCATCGTGAGACCGCGCAGACAGAAACGAAGCTGCGTGAAGAAAGAAAACATTATAATGAACTCTTGGAAGCCCAAAGGAACAACGCAGAGTTTATGGCACTTTCCGAGCAGCTTAGCCGTTTAGGCAGAGGACTGGACGACCGGACAAAAAGGCAGAATGAAATGAGCCGAAAGAAGGACAGGCTTGAAGTTGATACAGAAAGCAAGCAGAACGACTCGATCGAATACAGAAGACATTTGCAGGAAGCTTTAGACATCCTTGATGAAGAGCGAATGATGCATGCATCTGTTCATGAAAAGGCAATCGAAGAATATGACCGATTCCGAAAAGGTGAGGCAAAAATCGGTGGTCTGATGAAGCAGAATTCCAGGGAGAGATTGCAGAGCAGCATTGCCAATCTGCAATCAAGGCTTCAAGGCAGGCAGATGAACTATAACAACCGCAAGCCGCAGGAGGAAAGGCTTCCGCTCGGCACAGATGCAGAGGGCAGCTATCAGAAACGGAAGACGAAAATCTGGATTGATGATCTGCAGGGAATTCAGGAAAAAATGCGGGAACAGACCAGAAAGTATGAAGATATTTTCAAACATGAATTTGTTTTGAGCATCTATGAACATGCAAGGACGGCTCTCAGTGATATTCGGGAAATCAATAAAGAACTCAGAAAGCTGAAATTTTCCACGCAATATCAGTTTGATGTGAAAATGCTCAGGGATCATTCTGATTACACCAAGGTACTGAATTACGCGGAATATCTCCAAAGTGCCAATGATTTATTTGACGATCAAATTTCATTTAACAGCAGCGGATACGGAAAGTATGAAAAAGACGAAATCGAAAAGCGCGAAAATGAAATTAAAAATATCATCAACAAAATGATTGATAAAAATGATTTATCGGAAATTAAACGTTTCGCTGATTATCGAAACTACATGAGTTATGAAATTCTGGTAACCGATGATACAATCAAAGAGGGAAAATTATCCAAAACCGTGGGCTACAACTCAGGCGCGGGAACGCAGATTCCTTATACGCTGATTCTGTCTGCGGCGCTCTCAATGCTGTATAACGCCAGAGTCAATTCTGTGCGCTTGATTTTCATCGATGAGCCTTTCGAAAAAATGAGCGATCACAATATTAAACTGATGCTGGATTTCTTTAAAGCGCAGAACTTTCAGGTTGTTTTTTGTGCACCGCCGAACCGACTGGAATCCATCGGAAGTGAATGCGGCGTGATCATTCCGTTGCTAAAACTAAAAAAAGAAGATATGCGAATCGGAAAGGTGAAGTTCCATGAACAGTGAGACGAAAAAACTTTGCGGTGAAATCCTTCAAAAGCTGCTGAAAAAATATGACAAACGCAGTGCAAAACAGATAGAGACCAACCGTAGAATCACTCTGAGTCCGTCGGAAATATACAAAGCTTATCATGCCAATGATGCGGATATGAGGCGAAAAGAAGCCATTAACGAAGCAATTCATGTCTTGGAATCCGAATCGTTTGTAGCAGTTAAAAGACTGAAATACAGCGATGAAATTGAAAAAATATATATGCCTGCGGACTCTGCGAGCAGCGTGCGGGATTTTCTGCAAAATCAATGTGGAATTACCCCACGAAACCGAATTAAAGAAGAAGTCTTTCAGCTTTTTGCTGCTTATAAACACGGCGGAGCACTTGTGCAGGCTTACTGCGAATCACTGCGGCAGCATCTGAATGAGACGGCAGAAGAAATTCAATTTGCGAGGATAGATGCAAACCTGAAAATGATAGATTTTCTTGAGAAAAACAGCAAATCGCTCTATGTCAGGGAGGTATCCGTTTTGGTATACGGTGATTCCAAGTGGTTTCAAGAGAATAATTATGAAGAAATCTGCAGCTTACTGAGGGCTCTTCTTGATGTGCCACAGTCAGATTATGAACCTGCAGACGCGATACTGGAACGCTTCCATGTCATTACAAGCGAGCAGGAGATTCTGCTGAAAGGACAGTGGAAACTTCACTGGAAGAATTTCAGCATGGATTCAAGTCAGCTTCGCGGCGGCATTGCGATTTCCTCATCGGACATTCCTTTTATCGCTCGCATAGAGATCGGCACCGATAAAGTTATGACTGTCGAAAACAAGACAGCGTTTCAACGCATGGACGAGGCGACCTTTTCGTATCTTTATCTCGGAGGTTATGCAAACAGGCATCAGCTTGCTTTCTTGAAGAAAGTAATAGAAGATAACCCTGAATTGAAGTATGTACATTTTGGTGACATTGATGCAGGCGGCTTTCTGATTCACCAAAACCTCTGCCAGGCAACCGGAAAACAGTTTGACTTGCATTGTATGGGAATTTCAGAGCTGGAAAATGAGAAGTTCGCGATTGCGCGCAAACCACTAACTTCAAATGATGTCAGAAGGTTACATACACTTTTAGGAAAAGAAGAATATAGACACACAATTGAATACATGCTTGCTAATAATTGCAAAATGGAGCAGGAAATTGTGAGTTTGTTTTTTTGCCGGAGGTATCAATATGTATAAATTATTTGATTTTCAAAAGAGAGACTGTATTGTGCAGGGGTATCACTTCCCTTGCGAAAATCCCAATCACGTGGTCTGCCTGATTCACGGAATCGGTGAGCACGCAGGAAGGTTCAGCCGCGTGGCGGAGCATTTTAATGAAGCGGGCATTGCGGTCGTTTCAATGGACTTGCGCGGACACGGCCGTTCGCAGGGGATGCGCGGAGCATGCGCCCCGAGAAAAGAAGTGCTAAAAGACATTGACGCGCTGATTGAGTACGCGCAGGAATTTTATCCGGGCGTTCCGATTGTGATGTACGGACACAGCATGGGCGGCAACATCACCCTGGATTATCGTGCGCGCGGCGGTCACAACGATGTGCCGGCAGGCTATATTATTTCCGCGCCGTGGATTCGTCTGGTGCGTCCGGTCAGCGGTGGACTTCTGAAAGCGGTGAAACTTTTGACGAAGGTTGCGCCGAACTTCAAAATCAAGTCGGAATTTCCGGAAGAAAAGCTTGGCAATGTGGAATATGTAAGACCATACAAGAAAGACCCAATGGTGCACCCGTATGCAACCGCGCTTTGCGCTTACGAGGGATTTACCATCGGCACCGCGCTCGAAAAGGGCACGAACGAGGACGACGGCAGGGCAAAGCATACGCCATGCCTTTTGATGCACGGCACGAAGGATTTGATCTGCGATATACAGGGCAGCCGTGAGTTTGCCAAACTGCAGGACCCGGAGAGTTTTACGATGATCGAGTGGCCGGGCTATTACCACGAAATCCACAACGGCGGGCCAAACGGCGAGAGCGGCGATGCAGTCATTCAGAGGGCGATTGCGTTTATTGTGAGTCTGTAAGAAGCTCTGACTTACGCAATTTGAAGTAAACCAGCCCTGTCACATCTTCAAGTACATAAAAAGACGGTGAGCATGATCGAGGTCAGAAAAGTCATCAGGGCAAAGGAAGAGCCGACTGCCGCGAGTGCGGTTTTGCCGAGAAACTGCCCGACAATCAGGGTATCGGCGATATTATAACATTGCTGAAGCAGGTCCCCTAAAATCATGGGCACCGCAAACAGCAGCATGGATTTTGTTACAGAACCGTTGGTTAGATTTATCGTCATTTTGGAGTCTTCGAATATTTCGCTATCATCTTTGCAAGTTCATCCTTGTACCGCGTTTGAACAGAAAAAGGTTCAAGAACCGTAATTGAAGAACCCAGACGAAGAAGATTGTGATAAAGTCCATCGTTTTCTTGAGCACTTATATAAAAAACGGACGTGCCATCACAGGCAGACAGGGTGACATTTTCAATCCCGAATACGTCGTATAAGATACTTGGGCTGCCCGAAAGCTGCACTAAGACAGAAATGCTTTCACCTGAAAAGCTGTCAGTGTTATTTCGAAGATAACGATTAATTTCATCAGTTTTGTCGCCGATAGGAAGACGAGATGGCGAAAGGCGTTTTTGGTTTTCCAAAATAGTGACATTCCGCATTCTGTCCATACGAAAATAGTGGAGAGCCGAATCTCCGTTGCTGTAACTGACAAGATAATAGAATGCATTGCGTTTTAATATTGCATACGGATGAACTGTATAAATGCCATTGTGATAAGGCACCGGTACTTTGTTTTCATCAAGTTTAAAATACTCAAACTTGATTGGGTGCAGCTCTTTTATTGCATGAACAATCCGGCTCAGGTTTTCAGACAGGTAGAGGTCACAATCCTTAACCGTATAGTTGAAAACAGGCGAGTTCCTGTGAAGCATTTCAGCGTCGGTAGGACTCGCAAGTGCTATTATTTTCTCTATAATATGATTTAATGTGCGCGGCTCGAAGTAATCGGTCTGAGCAATCCCATCAATTAACATCTTTAATTCCCAGTCTTCGAAAGGGTGCATGGTATAATGGTAGCTGTTTTTGCTGTCACAAGCGATATATCCCATACTGAGCAGACAATTAATATCGTCTTTGACAGTGCGTTGATCCGCATATACATCAAACTGCTCCGAAAGAAGCTTGCAAATCTGCACTTTGGTAAGAGGTCTTTTCTCATCACTTGATTTTTTAAATATTTCATATATTTGGAGCATTCGCTGCCGACCACCTGCGGTATTTGCCATTATGAAACCTCCGTTGCTCTAAAAAACAATAATTAGACAATTTATAAACACAATTTTAAGTTTTTTGCAAATATTTGTCAACATTTGCTGATGAAAAAGGTTATAATTAAGGGAAAGAAAGTGAAAAAAGTTTTTAAAAAAGTAAGGAGGAAGAATATGAGACAAAAATATGATGGCTTTGAAAGTTGTTATGGGATTTCAAAAGTAATTAGAACAGGCCTTATACCACAAGGAGCGACGCTCGAACATATAGAGAAAAAAGGGTTGTTATTGTTGGAGGCAAAAAGAGCGGAAGATTACACAAAAGTTAAGAAAATTATTGATAGATACCACAGAAAGTACATAGATAATCAATTAAAGGATGCTGAACTGTCAGGTGTGGAAGAGAGCTATTCTTTATATTGCAAAACAAATAGAACAGAAAAAGAAAATACCGATTTAAAAAAAGATTTGGAAAAATTAAGAAAACAGGTAAGCAATTTTCTAACCTCAAGCGCTGAATTTAAACGAATAGATAAAAAGGAATTAATAGAAAAGGATTTACTGAATTTTGTACAAGGAGATGAGGAAGAGGAAGAACTTGTAAAGTCATTTAAGGGCTTTACAACATATTTTAAAGGCTTTCATGAAAATAGGAAAAACATGTACTCTCATGAAGAAAAATCCACGGCGATTGCCTACCGTGTAATAAATCAAAATATGTTTAGATACTTTGACAACATTAGGAGTATTTCGAAGTTTATTCTTGCCAATTCTGAAAAAAACATTGCTGAATTAGAGTCAATATACAGTGATAAACTTAACGGAAAAACATTAAAGGAATTCTTTTCAGTTGATAATTATAGTTTTTTCATTTCACAGAGTGGTATTGACACTTATAACATGATAATTGGGGGATATTCTGTAGATGAAAGAACAAAAGTTAAAGGAATCAATGAGTATATAAACCTTTTTAATCAAGAAAATCATGAAAAATTTGGAACTTTAAAGCCTTTATATAAACAGATTTTAGCAGAACGGACGACTGAATCTTTTCTGCCTGAAAAATTTGAGAACGATAAAGAAGTAATTGAGTCATTAGCTGCTTTTAGCCATAATATGTCTGATACTCTATTGGAGATTATGGAAGTCTTCGGTAAAATTGGGGAATATGATGCAAGCGGAATATATTTAAAGTATGACAGCCTTAAAGATATTTCTACATGCGTTTTCTCTGACTGGAGTGCTATTACAAATGCATTGTGGGAACGGTACGATGTTCAATATATCGGCAAAAAGAAAAAAGAAACGAAGGCATACATTGAGGAGAAAAGAAAGCATTTTAAAAATTTAAAAAGCGTTTCGGCTGACGAAATTAATACCGCTATGGGAGAGAATGTTCTTATACCATATAGCGATGCAGCCAAATCATTATTTGAAAAAATCTGTGTTGCAGAAGAGAATATACGGGAATTGATTAATCTTGATTATCCGGATGATAAAGAATTGTCTAAGGACAAAGCAGCGGTAAAAGATATAAAGGCATATCTAGACAGTGTTAAAGCGTTGCAACATCATATGAAGCCTCTTTTAGGAAATCAAGATGAATCAGGGAAAAACGAGTTTTTCTATGGCGACTTTTCAGGGCTTTGGGACGAATTAGATGCACTTACGCCACTTTATAATAAGGTGCGTAATTATGTAACAAAGAAGCCATACTCTACTGAAAAGATAAAACTTAATTTTGATAATTCTACATTGCTAAACGGTTGGGATTTAAATAAAGAAGAAGCAAATACTGCAATTTTAATGCAGCGTGAGGGTTTTCTCTATCTGGGAATTATGGACAAGAAGCATAATAAGATATTTAGAAATATTGAAAACACCGGCTGTGAGGATTGTTATCAGAAAATGGAGTATAAGCTGTTACCGGGTGCGAATAAAATGCTTCCAAAAGTATTCTTTTCAAAAAAAGGCATAGAAAGCTTTAAGCCGCCACTGGAGATATTAGAAATATACAAAAATGAAACCTTTAAGAAAGGTGACGCTTTCAATATTGATGACTGCCATACAATAATTGACTTTTATAAAAAAGCATTAAACGAGCATGAAGACTGGAAAAAGTTTGAATTTAAGTTTTCAAAAACAAAAGATTATAGAGATATTTCCGAATTTTATCGAGAAGTAGAAGCTCAAGGATATAAAATATCATTTAAAGCAATTCCAAAGAAAATAATTGATGAATATGTTGAAAAAGGATGGTTGTATCTTTTCAAAATATGGAACAAAGATTTCTCAGAATACAGCAAAGGAACACCGAACCTGCATACGCTTTATTTGAAGATGCTTTTTGATCCAAGAAATCTTGAAAATGTTGTTTATAAATTGAACGGTGAGGCGGAGATTTTTTATCGGAAGGCGAGCATTCAGCCAAAAGATATAATCAAACACCCCGCAAACGAGGCAATAAAAAATAAGAATCCTCTCAATAAAAAGCAAAGCAGCATTTTTAAGTATGATTTAATTAAAGACAGACGCTATACCGTGGACAAGTTTGAGTTTCATGTTCCGATCACGCTTAATTTTAAGGCACGGGGGAAAGAAAATATTAACACGGAAGTAAGGGAATACATTAAGAGGTCAAAAAATTTGTATGTAATTGGGGTAGACCGTGGCGAACGCAATTTACTCTATGTATCTGTAGTTGATGCAGATGGCAGTATTGTTGAGCAATATTCGTTGAATGATATTGTAAACGAATATAAAGGTGTTCAGTATAGGACTGACTATCATGCGCTTTTGGACACAAAAGAAAAGAATCGAGACAAAGCACGAAAAGAATGGACTGAGATACAAAACATAAAGGAACTAAAAGAAGGATATATCAGTCAAGTCGTTCATAAAATATGCGAGCTGATGATGAAATACGAGGCAATTATAGCTCTTGAAGATTTGAATGGAGGTTTTAAAAACAGTAGGAAAAAAGTTGAAAAACAAGTATACCAGAAGTTTGAAAAGATGCTTATTGAAAAGTTGAATTATCTTGTTGACAAGAAGGCAGATGTAAACGAACCGAGCGGATTGCTGCACGCATTACAGCTTACCAGCAAATTTGAGGGATTTAATAAATTATTCGGGCAAAGCGGATTTGTATTCTATGTTCCGGCATGGAACACGAGTAATATAGACCCTTGCACAGGATTTACAAATTTATTCTTTTCCAAGGATTTACGTTATGCGAGTGTTGAAAACAGTTTAGAATTTTGGAAGAAGTTTGATAGCGTTGCTTACGATGATACAAAAGACATATTTTCATTTACCTTTGACTACAACAACTTTAATCAAAGAGCAGAAGAAATTAAAAGTAAAAGTAAATGGACAGTATATTCTTATGGTGATAGGCTGGAGACATTTAGGAATGCGGATCTGAACCAGCAATATGACAGCCGCGAAGTGAAACTTACAGAAGCTTTTAAAGAGCTTTTTAAGAAATATGAGATTCCGCATGAAAACTGTGAAATAAAAGAGAATATTTTAAACTGCAAGGAAAGAGATTTCCATGACAAATTGCTGCATTTGTTTAAGTTAACGTTACAACTTAGAAACAGCAAAACGGGAACAATGATTGATTATATGACTTCTCCGGTTATGGATATTGACGGAAATTTCTTTGACAGCAGAACAGCGAGCAGCAGCCTTCCTCAAGATGCGGATGCAAACGGGGCATATAACATTGCAAGAAAGGGTTTGTGGCTTATAGAAAAATTGAAAAACACTAAAGACGCGGATCTTCCTAAGGCAAAGCTTGCAATAAAAAATGCAGAGTGGCTTGCATACGCACAAAGAAATGAGAACAATGGATGACTTAATTCGCATTACAATGCTTAATGATTATGTTTTTTGTCCTGCCTCTATATACTTCCACAATTTATATGGAGGCAGGGATACTTTAACCTTCCAGGGGAAGGCACAACTTGATGGGAAAAAAGCACATGAAACTGTAGACAATGAAAGTTATTTGAAAAATAGGAAGATTCTTAGCGGCATTGATGTATTTTCGGAGAAATACGGTCTAATCGGGAAAATAGACATTTACGACGAAAAAAAGCGTTGTTTAATTGAGCGAAAGAAAAAAATTAAGCAGATATATGATGGATACATTTTTCAGCTATATGCACAATTCTTTTGCATGAAAGAAATGGGATATCCGGTAGACGCACTTTTCCTTTACAGTATGGATGATAACAAACGGTATAATGTGCCTTTGCCATTGGAAAATCCCCAAATGATGAACAAATTTGAGGAAGTAATAATGAAAATGCGAACAACGGATATTGAGACATACCAACAAGAAAATCCGATGAAATGCAAGATGTGTATTTATTTCGAAGCATGTGACAGAGGATATAAAGATGATGAGTCGAAATGATTTTGTGAAAAAACAAATACTTGTGTACTGTCCAGCCAAGGGTGATTTAATGGCATTCCGTAATGACAACATATTGATTAAGAACAAAGATAACAAGATTAAGTATCAGTCAACATGCTATCAACTGTTTGCTGTGTTTGTAATAGGACATACAACCATTACCACAGGATTGATACAGCGTGCATATAAGTTTGGTTTTTCAATATGTTTGTTTTCAATGGGACTTAAATTATACAGCATTATAGGGGGCAGGCTTGAGGGAAACACATTGCTTCGGCAAAAGCAATATGAATATAAGTCTTTGGAACTAGGACAGAAGATTATTTATAACAAAATAATTATTCAGAGACAAACGCTTAAATCACTTAGAAACAAAACTATTGATTGCAAGCGAACAATACGCAAGCTTGATACATTGGCAGAAAGTTTGACAGAGGACACATTGCCATTACTATCCATCCTCGGAGTGGAAGGCTCAGCATCGAAAATCTATTTTGCAGAGATGTTCGCTTTTACAGATTGGAAGGGTAGAAAGCCAAGGATTAAGCAAGATTACATTAACTCTGCATTAGATATAGGATACACAGTATTGTTTAATGTAATAGATGCAGTAACCGGAATATATGGATTTGATACCTATTATGGGGTGTTACACAGATGCTTTTATATGCGTAAATCTCTGATATGTGATTTGATGGAACCATTCCGAACTATTATTGATACAACAGTTAGAAAGGGCATTAATTTAAAGCAGATAAAAGAGGACGATTTTGAAAAAATAAAGGGTCAATATGTATTAAAATATAAAAAATCATCTGAATATACGGCACTTTTTTTGAACGCCATTATGGAAATCAAAGAAGAACTTTTTCTGTATATACAAGGGTACTACAGAAAATTCATGAAATCAGCGGCAGTTAACGAATTTCCGATGTTTGGGGAGATTAAAAATGGTAGTAATTAGTTATGATATAGCCGATGACAAGCTCCGCAGGCATTTTTCAAAATATCTGGAAAAATTTGGACACAGACTTCAATACTCTGTTTTCCAAATTGATAACAGCGAACATATTTTGGATAATATTATCGTTCAAATTGAAAATAAATTTGCAAAACGCTTTTCGCAGGCAGATAGTATCATGATATTCAGACTTTCAAACACTTGTCAAGTAAAAAAGTACGGATATGCAGCAAATGAAGACCAGGACTTTATCGTAATAAAATAATTGCAAACCTCGACCTGTTAAGTTAAAACATACTATTACAGAGGCATATTGTTGTCATAAAATAATAAAAAATATTGTTCTTAGACAAAAAAGTTGATAAAAAATGAATAGATATTGTTGAACCTACACACTGTAGCGTCTAGGACAATATGAAAATTTCTACTATTGTAGATATGAAACGTTTGCGCCGTGCTTATGAGTGTCTAGGACAATATGAAAATTTCTACTATTGTAGATATAATATAACGGGCAACATACGCACAAGGTCTAGGACAATATGAAAATTTCTACTATTGTAGATTTTTTTGAGCGTATTTCACCATTGCAAGTCTAGGACAATATGAAAATTTCTACTATTGTAGATAGCTGCAACCTTCTTCTGGTCAATTGGGTCTAGGACAATATGAAAATTTCTACTATTGTAGATTGAAATCCTTGGCAAAGCACCGAAATTGTCTAGGACAATATGAAAATTTCTACTATTGTAGATGTTTTGGAGTGCGGCAAGTTGTGCTTGTCTAGGACAATATGAAAATTTCTACTATTGTAGATGTAGTTTTGATATTGAATACTAACCATGGTCTAGGACAATATGAAAATTTCTACTATTGTAGATATTATTAGCATTCTAACTAACCTTATGTCTAGGACAATATGAAAATTTCTACTATTGTAGATATGAAACGTTTGCGCCGTGCTTATGAGTGTCTAGGACAATATGAAAATTTCTACTATTGTAGATATAATCTGCCGCTTGAAATTCGAGCAGTCTAGGACAATATGAAAATTTCTACTATTGTAGATCAAATCTTTCAACCTTGTAAATCGTCATGTCTAGGACAATATGAAAATTTCTACTATTGTAGATTGTCACTGGGAACAGTTACATCAAGAGTCTAGGACAATATGAAAATTTCTACTATTGTAGATTAGAGGATTTCAGGGTCAAGTATGACGTCTAGGACAATATGAAAATTTCTACTATTGTAGATGCTATGCTTATTGTGGTACTCCTAACGTCTAGGACAATATGAAAATTTCTACTATTGTAGATTGGTCGTGATGGTCAGTATAACGGGAGTCTAGGACAATATGAAAATTTCTACTATTGTAGATTCGCTGTCAATGTCAAAAAACTTGAAGTCTAGGACAATATGAAAATTTCTACTATTGTAGATTTTACTCTTCATCTTTCTCAAGTAAGGTCTAGGACAATATGAAAATTTCTACTATTGTAGATAAGCAACCGAAATCGTCCGCAAGTGGGTCTAGGACAATATGAAAATTTCTACTATTGTAGATACAAGGTTCCAATTGTACTCAGAATCTGTCTAGGACAATATGAAAATTTCTACTATTGTAGATGTTCTCCCCACGTCATAGCTTTATCTCGTCTAGGACAATATGAAAATTTCTACTATTGTAGATTTCTCATGTCCAGCATACTCATAAGCGTCTAGGACAATATGAAAATTTCTACTATTGTAGATAAAAGAGGTGATATTTAATGAAACATGTCTAGGACAATATGAAAATTTCTACTATTGTAGATATTTATTACAGATACGTCCGTGCAATAGTCTAGGACAATATGAAAATTTCTACTATTGTAGATAGCTGGTGCTTCTATGTATGCCGCAAACGTCTAGGACAATATGAAAATTTCTACTATTGTAGATTTAATACACACATGCGAAGAGACGCTGGTCTAAGACAATATGAAAATTTCTACTATTGTAGATATCCTGAGGGATCAGTTGAGGCAGTCGTCTAAGACAATATGAAAATTTCTACTATTGTAGATGAAGAAATGCGTGCCTATTTTGCAGGTGTCTAAGACAATATGAAAATTTCTACTATTGTAGATAGAGTAGTGTAATTTCATATGGTTACCAAACTATAGCGAGCGTACTTTTTCTATTATCCCTGTTATCACTTAAAGAATTAAAGTAAGACCAGAGCTGTGCATGAGAAGAAAGCGCGTGAACCTAAAAATCGCGATTGTCAGCTTTGCTTGAGCCCATCAAAAATAGAAATTATAGATAGATTTACAAAATGAAAATAAGGAGGCATTTAGATGAAAGTTAAGTACATAAGGAAAAGTGATATATCATTAACAAAGGGTAAAATCTATGAAGTTCTGGCGATTGAACACGGACTTTATAGAATTGTTGATGATACCGAGGAAGATTATCTATTTTATCCTGAAGAATTCGAAAACGTTGAAAAGTAGTACTTGATAAGAAATTGCAGAACTTGTGTAGGCATGAAGGGGAGTTAATAGATGGATGGAAACTGTGTTGCGACGCTTTCCCGGATGAAATTTTAAGAAGATTTGATTATGGATCGGTGAAAGAAAGAAAAGATTGAAATGACGGAATAGAATACGAGGAAGGCAATGAGTGAAAAATCAAGAATTTAACAGGACTGTATGATGAAAAATATCATTTTTAGTACAATCAGGTTTCGCCTCGCAGGAGGCGCATGAAAAAGAAAGGATACATATGAAAACATTAGGAAACATACTTTGGTTTTTATTTGGAGGTCTGCTTGGCGGACTTGCATGGTGCCTTGCAGGATGCATATTCTGCATAACAATAATCGGAATACCGATTGGCGTACAATGTTTTAAATTTGCGGAATTTGCGTTTTGGCCGTTCGGCAGAGAAATCGTGTACGATGGCAGGACGTTTTCGTTCCTTGTAGATATCATATGGGTCTGCTTCTTTGGACTGGAAATGGCAATCGCAAATCTGCTGTTTGGCTGCCTTTGGTGCATCACGATAGTGGGAATTCCGTTCGGAATGCAGTTTTTCAAAATGGCCAGGCTGTCATTTATGCCGTTTGGGGCAAGAATCGTCGAGAGCGCGTAATTTGCTTTGCGGATGAACACTGCATGCCTTGATTTTTTCGTGCGGACGCAATATAATTACAGTAAGAAAACGGAAGCAAAAGGCAGAGAAACAAGTGAATAAATTCTCTGCAGAAAGGGGAAAGAATGAAATACGAAATTAAAGGTGGGTCATTCCCGGTTGTGGTTTGTTATTTGAACAAAGGAGAACAGATGATTACGGAGAAGGGCTCCATGGTTTGGCAGACGACGGATTTTCAGATGGAGACAACGGGAGGCGGCCTCGGGAAGATGTTTTCTAAGGCATTTTCGGGTGAGTCCATGTTTCAGAATATTTACACGGCGGGCAGGGATGATGCGATGATTGCATTCGGCTCGAGTTTTCCGGGAAAAATTCTTCCACTGGAGATAACAGGGGGTAAAGAGTTTATTTTGCAGAAACAGGCTTTCCTCGCGTCCACGAAAGGTGTGGATCTTTCCGTTCATTTCAGCAAAAAGTTCGGCGCGGGATTTTTCGGCGGAGAAGGCTTCATTATGCAGAAACTTTCAGGAAGCGGGATGGCTTTTGTGGAAATTGACGGCGATTTGGTGGAATACAATCTTGCTCCGGGGCAGCAGCTGCTGGTAGATACCGGAAATGTTGCCGGATTTGAGACGAGTGTTTCCATGGAAATCAGACAGGTTCAGGGATTGAAAAACAAGCTGCTTGGCGGAGAGGGGCTCTTCAATACATTGCTGACGGGACCGGGCAAGGTATGGCTGCAGACGATGCCGATTTCAAACGTTGCAAATGCGATGATTGAATTTATTCCAACCCAAGGATAAGGAAGTGTTGATATGCCACTTCAGATAATCAGAAACGACATAACAAAGCTGAAGGTTGACGCCATCGTGAACGCTGCGAACAATTCGCTTCTCGGCGGAGGCGGCGTGGACGGCTGCATCCACCGCGCAGCGGGGCCTGGGCTCCTTGCGGAGTGCAGAACGCTTCACGGCTGTGCGACGGGCGACGCAAAGATTACAAAAGGCTACCAGCTGCCTTGCAAATATGTCATCCATACGGTCGGGCCGATTTGGCGGGGCGGAGATTACGGTGAAGAGGAAAAGCTGATTTCCTGTTACCGCAAATCTCTTGCGCTGGCGGCGGAGCATGGGTGTAAAACGCTTGCGTTTCCGCTGATTTCGGCGGGCGTGTACGGCTATCCGAAAGACCGGGCGCTTCGCGTGGCCGTGGATACCATCAGCGAATTTTTGCAGGAAAACGACATGCAGGTATATGTCGTGATTTTCGATAAGAAATCATATACCATCGGAAACAAGCTTTTTTCGGACATTGCGGCGTACATAGATGATAAATATGTCGAGGAGCATGAGGACAGCTATGATTTAAAAAGGCTGAGGAGCATTGAGGTCTGCTGTGACGCTTCGCTGGATAATGCGCTTGAACAGCTTGATGAAAGTTTTTCCGAGATGCTTCTTCGCAAAATCGACGAAAAGGGCATGACGGATGCACAATGTTACAAGAAAGCAAACATTGATCGGAAACTTTTTTCAAAAATCCGCTCCGACAAAGCGTATCGACCTTCAAAGCCTACGGTAATTGCTTTTGCGCTGGCACTTGAGCTGCCTTTGAATGAGATGAAGGAAATGCTTATGAAGGCGGGTTTTGCGCTTTCACACTCGAGTAAATTTGACGTTATAATTGAATATTTTGTCAAAAAAAGAAATTATAATGTTTTCGAAATCAACGAGGCATTGTTTGCATTCGACCAAAATCTCTTAGGTGCTTAATTTGTCGCATGCGAGGCGATCAAACCAAGTGAAAATGAAACTATACTAAGACTGTAAGGTGAATTACCGAGCAGTCTTTTTTAGCGGAAGCACGGCGATGCTTGATGCAGTAGAAACTGCCGGAAATTTCTGAATCGATGCTGCACACGCGGTTGACTATAGGGATGACAATAAAACCTTTGAGCGCGGACCGGAAGGAAGCAATCGAAGAGGATTTTGAAGCAAGAAAATAAAAAAGCCCTGCAATCATTACAACTGCAGGACTATACTGGTGGACGATAAGAGGCTCGAACTCTCGACCTCTGCGTTGCGAACGCAGGAATGAATGGCTATTTTCCAACGGTTCGAGCCATTAGTGTCACACTATGTGTCACACTCTCATCTTTTTAGCAGCCTCCACGATGGCTGAATTGTCCGTATGAGTATAGATATTCGCAGTGAGACGAATATCCGAATGCCCCATTAAATATTGTGCGACGCGTATATCCACGCCTTTTTTACATAAATTTGAACAGTACGTATGCCGCAGGCAGTAGGGAACGAAATCCTCTGCGAGAGGATAAGGGGGAACGAGCTCATTGCGAAACACCCTGCAGCCCATTGAAATATTCATTTCGCGTCTAAGCGCTTTCAGTGCACACTTCAAGCTTGACTTTGTGAGCTTATTTCCTTTTGTGTCTTTTGAAATGTAATCAAACTTCGGTGCATTCTTAATTCTTTCGTATAACTCATCCGGCAACGGCACATTACGATCCGCGTTACCAGATTTTGTCCCCCTAATGTGCAGTGCGTTATACGCTTCGCCGTTATCCATCAGCGTTATAATGTCCTTGCCCATAATATTAACCGCCTCGGACGTTCGGCATCCGCAATAGTACATCAACATGAAAACCAAAAAACGATCGCTTTTCTCACACGCCTTCAGGAAGTGATACTCTTCATTCGGCGTAATGGCGCGACGCTTTTTCTTTGTGCCTTTCGGTTTTTGCAAGTCAAGCGTTGGGTCGTCAGCAATCAGTTTATTTGTTTTTGCTTTCGAAAAAATAAACTTCAGCATTTGATAAATGTCAGAGATATACGATTTCGAATAACCCTGAAGGGAATTCATCACATTCTGCACATCAAACGGTTTAATGGATTTTAGCGTCCTGTCCCCAATCTGTGTAAAAATGACGGACTTCATCTTGCCGACGTAGTTTTTTCTCGTTGCTTCTGCTTGATTCGTTTTATACGTTTCGACGCACTTTAGCGCCCAATCCCTCACAAGGGTATTACCGGATATAACAACAGTACCTTCCTCCAGGTCGCGAATCTTATTTGCCATCTTCATGATAGCCTCTTTTTCGGTTTTCCCTCTAACTGTATACCGTTTACCCTCAAAAGTAAAGGTTTTTCTTATATATTCCATGCCGCACCCCCTAAATATTACAAACACATATTAATCATCAAGCAGCTTTTTGTCCGAAGCACTTGAAGAGGAAATCACACTGCGACCGATTGCTTCTTCAAGTTCTCTTCGAGCATTTCCGGCAATCCTGCCGGCATGCGCTGCGATGCTGCGGCTTTCGCCAATTCCATTAGGGTCTTTCGCCCGGGAAAGCTCCGTGGCAGATACTTCCGCAAGAGAATTAAAAGCAAGCTCGGTCGTGGTCATGTTATCTCGAAGGCTTTCCTTATGTAGTCCCTTGAAAGTCTTATACTGCCCAACTGTCATACCGGACCATGCTTTTGTAAGAACATTCGTCAGCATGGCAAAGTCGGAACCTGCCTCGACGCCGGCGCGGTGCCATTCGGCAGTCAGATCGTTTCGAGTTTTGATGGAACTCATACGCTCCTTAATCCACTTCTCAGAATAACCTTGCCTGCGGTACGTTTCCACTGCACGTTCAATCGCAAGCTGCGGGTCTGCAGTCTCATCAAGACGCTCCTTGCCGACTTTGGCAAGCCATAGCTTAAACGGCTCCGCGTTTGGAGATGGAACGGACTGAATGATGCGCAGGAGCTGCTCGGTACTGGCGACATCAGTCTTACGCATTTTGCCATCAGCGGCTTTTAGTTTCAACTGTACGATATTTTCGTACGTTTCAGACGCACCCTCTGCTTTCAGCTTGCGCTTGAGATCGCTCCAATAACGACGAGAATTCTCCGTTCCTGTCAAGGCAGAAATGGTATCTACGATGGAAAAATACCATTCCTGTTCTTCGCGATTCCACGCATAGCGAATTTTGTTATTAAAAAATTCAAATTCATCCGGAGTCATATCGAAAGGAACCTTGTCCGTTGATGCCTCTTGAAGAACCCCATCATTACCAAAGAAAAAGAAAAAGAACAACATATATTACCTCTCATTCCTCAAAGAATTTCCCTAAATATTACCAATAGTATTCTGCAGCATGCAGAAGTATAATCATAATTGCGCCCCGGAAGGGAAGCAATTATGCAACGAAAGTTTATTTACATAGATAATCCGTTAATTTACGCCATATTTATTAAATCGTTACAACTATTGATTATAACAACTAACAAAGACGGGCAGAATGGAATAATCTATATCAAATAGTGTGTTTTAATAGGGGCGCAATTTTGATGGACAAAATTACAAATATCTTTCGCAAGCAGCCTTCAGCTCGTCAGCGTACTTATAAATATCATCAATACTATCGATGTTGCAACGGACGCCATGCTTGTTTTCGTCGGAAATCATCAAGTACTTTGTAGCCGCCATCAAAAATACCCTGCAAATCCACTTACGGTTGTTGTCATCAAGCAAGATGCCGAAATAACTTTCAGTGTCTCTATAGGCAATGCGGTCGCCGTCAACGATGGTTCGCAAAATCGACTTAATAATCGCATAGGCCTCAAGCTCTTCGATGGTTGTAATAATCTTCTTTTCTTTGCCAGAAGGATCCTCGTCTGCCACAGCTTCGTTTTCGGACGGGCTCGGCTCATGCTCTTCCTGATTATTCAACGCAGCTTTAATTTTTGTATTCATCGAATCGCTGATGTACTGCGAAATGGCACGCTTTACGATAGGTGTAAAATCCTCAATCACCTTCTGCGTCTTGACACCCTCGTACACATAATTGAGAATGAATTTTACAAATTCGGCAGAAGGGTTTTCGATGTTCTCGGCAAAACAGTCCTTGATAAGGCGGCTATATTTTAAGTTCTCAGCGGAATTTAAAATATCATCAACATCGATTACGCTTTTCTGGAACTTGCTAATCTCTGTAATGTCGCGGTCTTTCAAACTCAAAAGGTCTATCGTAAGGAAAGGACGCAGATCCATTTTATTTTTATCGTCAAGGTCGGTGAAAAATTGATATGCAAGTCCATTCGTGAGAATTGCGAATTTTGCGCTAGTCGTGCCAAAATATCTGAACAGCTGCGAAGAGTGCTTCTCAAGAGGCTTATTGCAAACCTTACACTCAATCAGGATAAGCGGCTCATCATCGATGATAATTGCGTAATCAACCTTTTCGCCCTTCTTAATGCCAACGTCCGCAGTGAATTCAGGAACGAATTCAAGCGGGTTAAAAACATCATAGCCTAATAACTGAAAAAACGGCATAATCATAGAGGTTTTTGTAGCTTCTTCGGTAGAAACCGAATCCTTGATAGCTTCAATGCGCTGTGACAGCTCGTATAATTTTTCGTTAAGTTCCATTTTTTCTTCTCCTTCTCATAATGAATTATTTATACTAAAACACCAACCCAAATGTCAGTGCCATCAACATTGTAATTTATTTTGCGATTGATTTTTTTGCAGCAGCAAGCTCCTTCGCAACAATCCTATTAACTTCACGCTCTACTTCTTCTGCGGCGTTTTTCTCTCCAGCTTTTGAAATTGAAACAGCAGGATGCTGATTGTCAGACTGCAGATCGTATATCGCCTGAGCATAGGATAAAATTCTTGCGACCTGCTCTTCAGACAAATTATTTGACAGTTTAATAAGCTCTTCTTGTTGCTCCGTAAGCTCAAGCTCCGGGGCGGATGAAGAGGAAAACTTTGTGTAAGGACCGTAACCTAATTTTTTTCTGCCGTTAAGAGCTATTTTTAAATAGTATTCATCTATCATTTTTTGAGGGTCGACACCATTGTATTGACAACCCATCAAGTCTGCAAGAGATATATCTAACAAAAGAGCAGCAGTTGAAATCAAACCTGTAGACATCTCACGACGATCCGCCTCGTAGTTCGCATAAGTGGAAATAGGTAATTCCATAAGAGCCGCCATTTCTTTTTGACTAAGACCTCGCGACAAGCGAGCTTTTTTAATTTTTTGACCTACATGTATATAATCATTAACTCCCATAACATCATCCTCCTAAGAAAAATGTAGCACATTGTTTTCAAAAACGCAAATAAATTTTCAAAAAAATATTGACATTTTCAAAAACGAAAATTATAATAAAGGAAAGTTTTCAAAAACGAAAATTTTCGAAAAGGAGGAAAGCCAAAGTTGAAAATTAATAAGAAAAAAATAGAACTCTTGCGAGCTCAAAAACTGTGGACTGTCAAAAAACTTTCAGAAGAATCAGGAGTATCCGTAAGAGATATAAGCAGCAGAGAAGAAATCGGAGCTGTCACACTCGGGAAAATAGCGAAAGCACTTGGTGTAGAGCCTCAGGACATATGCGAGTAGACACTTTGAAGAGGGGAGAAGAAAATGTGCGCAATGATAATAGCCTGCGGCGTCGGCTGCGCTCTATGCGTGGTATCGCTGATCCTTAGATGGATAGGCTGCGAATATGAAAACGAAGTCGCCTATACTGCGAGCGTAGCAAGCCTATGGCTCGGTGAAATCCTGATATGGATTTACCTAGTGTGGTTTCTTGTGACGAGGGTCTAAACGATACTCACAGAAGGGAGAGGAGAGAAACATGAGAGCGAGAGGAACTGGCTCGGCGAAAGCCGTCATTATGATAAAGACGATTTCGATTTGCGGAGCCGGAACAGAAGAAGACCCAGTACGCGAAATCACGCAATACTGGGACTTGTACGGAAAACTGATTTTTACCATTGATTCTTTTTTGAATCAATTGGAGAGGGGTGAGGAGAGATGAAGAAAGGCACAGAAATATGGTCCGACCATGATGCCAACGGAATTTGTTGTCTAAGGCTAAAGAAAGCTAAAGGGAAGTTCAGTCTTGATGAAATCATCGAAGCCGCAACAGAGTGGGAGCAAGACTTTTATGCAGTCATAATCAAGGCTGTCGATGATGATATGATCCAGTACTTCGATGATGTCGAACAGGGAGATTACATAACCCTGTACAGAGCAACAGACTTCTTGAGAGAAAGATAACGAAGAGAAAAGATATTTTGGAGAGGGGAGGGAGAAGGAGCGATGAAAAGAATACCGCAGGAAGAATGGGAGAACATGACGCGCGAAGAACGCGAAGCTTGGAAAGCACGAAAAGACCTAAAAACGCAGGTCATAGTCTTTTGTGTGCTGTATCCAATCTTTTTTGTACTGCTGAATCATTTAATGTGAAAGCCGCACCGTAAAATAAGCGGTAATAAAAGCTACAATCGCAGGACAAAGAAAACTTCTGTAAAAATTCTGCCGCAAGGATATGAAGTACATACGTATTTTTTCTTTATTGGGGGAATACGTGCCGTTAGGAATCGGTGCGTTGAAAGCATCGACATCAGGACCGGCGTTTTCAAAAATAAAGTCATATACTAAAAGGCGTTCACGCAATGCGATGTGCTTCTCTAATGTAAACTTTCGGCGCAGACCGAGAACGAGAACCGCGGCAACATCAGAAGCACTAAGCTGGCAATGTGAAAAATCATACATAAAAAATCACCATCCTTTCAAAGCGATTATACCGCAGGAAGACAGGACGGGCAAGACGCAAACAAGAAAAGATACTTTGGAGAGGGGAGGAGAACAATGGACAGACAGGACATGATCCGGAAGATGTCCGGGTTTGTAAAAGAAACAATGAATAAGAACGGCGAAACCGTCTTCGGGGCACCGCAGTTCATCATACGAGGTCAGCTCGCGGCGTTCATGGGAAAAAAAGACCCGCATAAAATTGACTGGATTCTTTCGGGGCTGGAGCGAACGGTAGACGGCAAGATGTACTACATCCCCGATGTGGTAGACGCCATCCGGCACGGGAGTGAAATCGCATGAAGTACTATTTAAAACCCGGAGAACAAGAAGAATTGGAAGCCGATAAGCTTCAGGCAAAGAGAATCGGCAAAGCTTTAACCGGAAAGAAGACCCCGCCGGCAGAAGCGGCCATTGAAAAACAGAAGCGGAAGTCGCTGGAAATGTACTACAAAAACTGCGCATTCCCAAAACCGCAGGACAAGAAGCCGAAAAAGAAAGTTAATGGCTACAAGGACAAGCCCAAAAGGCTGTGTCACTACTGCGGGACTCCAAACGCCGAGCGCCATGAAGTCTATCCGGGAGCGGGCAGACGCCAAATCTGTATCGACAACGGCTTCCAAGTCGACCTCTGCCCGGCATGCCACCGCGCCATGCACGAGAACAGCACACCTGCAGCACAGGCAATAAATAAGTTTTGGCGGCAAAAGTACCAGCGCGAGTACGAAGCGGAGCTAATCGCTTCAGGCATCACCCCGGAGCAGGCGCGCAAGCTGTGGATCGAGCTAATCGGAAGGAGTTACCTATGAGAAGAGACAAGATCGTCATGTTAAACGAAAAGGCTGCATTCATCGCGCAGTTAGAATCAGCACTGCTGTCAGATGCAGAGCGTAGCGGACTGGATAGCATCTGCTACGAATATGATCTGGCCGCCCAAGATGAAGTCATAACCGTAATCTTCAAGGGCGGCGGCACCAAGAAGATACTGGCCACCGCAAACAGTAACGGTGCAAATGCAAAGGCGATTATAAACGCCATTTATGAGTAAGGAGGAGAAAATGAGAGAGTACGAAGGAGTATGCAGCTACTGCGGAAACATCCAGCCCGTCCTGGCGATGGACCAGGACGACGCGAATCTAATCATCACAAGACGCTGCGACTGCGGTGCTGCAGAACGTGAAATGCAAAAAAATGTGATGGTTGAAAACCTCAAGACCATCTGCAACGGAGGCGACTCAGGAATGCCGCAGATGGGCGAGGAACTGACCGAGAAAGTGATATCGATGGCAATGTTAGTCTTCGACGGAACTGCGGCGAGTATCACGGTAGAAATCGGAAAGAGCAAAGTCAAAATCAGCCGAAGCGGCGAGAAAATCAAAACGTCACGCGCTATGGGCCGCAAGTTCGAAACGACGGCATGACGTGCGTATCTTGCGGGCATACCTACCACGAAGGGCGGATGTGCCCGAAAAGAGAAGACAGAATCGTCTGTATAGACTGCTGCAGGAGGTGTGAGGACTACCGGGCGAAGCAGAACTATACGGTCTGCGAAAACCCCTGTCGTTATCACATCAACCACCCACAGTCAAAGCGGACGGTATTCCCGAAAACGATGCAGATGTACGAACTGCAGAAAGAAATTGAAATTCAGAAAAAGAAGGCCGGTTACTACTACGAGCGAAGCTGGCCAAAGTTCGCAAAAGAAGCCGAGACGGAGGTTGTGAAGCTAAAATACCGCCTCGGAAAATTACAGGAGGAAAAGGAAAAATGGGAAAAAGAACAGGAATCATAGCACTAATCGGCACGGTGCTGCTCTTAGCGATGTTCTTAACTTTAGGAACCATCGCAGGAGATGCCGCCGCTGAAGAAACGCCGGATGCAGAACCGGAAACAGAGCCGGCTTGCATAATCTATGAGCCGGAGGAATTAGAGCCGGGTGAGTACATCATCCAAGGACCCGTGTACATAATCACAGACGAAGAACGGGAACTGATCGAAAAAGTGGTCGCTGCCGAAGCACGCGGCGAGTCCATCGAATGTATGATGGCAGTCGCGCAGGTAATCCGTGACCGCTGCATCACCCGCGAGCAGTCGGTAACCGAAGTCTTAACCGCACCGAATCAGTTCAGCGCACCGTACGATGGCAAGGTGGCAGACCGAATCAAGGACGCCGTCTCCTTCACCTTTGATGAAGGACACAGCACCTTCGAATACCCGGCGACGCACTTTTATGCGTCACACCTGATCGAGGCGCCGGGCTGGACGGAAAACATGGAATACCTCGGCGAAATCGACGGCGTGTCATTTTACAGACAATAAAAAAGGACTGCCGTAGCAGCCCGGATAAGAACCTATAACAAGTATATCACAAAAAGAGGATAAGAACCATGATAAATAAAGCTATCGCAAAAATCACCGAGGAATGTCAAGGAAAAGACTACCTCATTCCGCTCGAAGAATACTTAACGTCAATCTGCACGACAGATAAAATCGCAGAAAAAATTCTGGACAAAGAAAAGACCCTTCAGGGTGCCTTCGACAAGATGAAAGAAACCGCAGAAAAGCGCATGGTTAAAAAAGGCAATGTTGGAATAGGGTGCATCCCTCCGGAGGAGGGGTTTGAAATCATACGAGAATACTTCGGAATCGACCTCAAAGAGAAAGCTGAAGCGAACATTATAGACATCACAGAATTCCTGTAGGAGGCCGAATATGGAAAGATTATATAAAATTAAGCCACCAAAAGATCTCGCCGACTACATTACACGAGTCGTCGCAGAACAAACGTATTTGATATTTGACCGTAAGAAAGACCGCTGCCGCTGCACTCGTTGCGGCACGGAAAACAAGGTCTCGGAAATGAACGACGGCAACTACCTGAAGCATAACGTAAAGCACTACTGCTACGTCTGCAATACCGAGGCAATTTGCAAGGAATCCAGATGTGGGCGAAAAAACATCACGGAATATGGACGCATTCTGTGGTTCCGAAAGCATGGACGAATCACATTCGCCCAGCTCGACGAATATCAAATCGATTATACCGACTGGGAACCAAAAGTTTCCTTTTGGCCGTCTGCGCAATATCGATTTTGCAAAGAATCGCAAGAATACTATAAACACATCCCGGAAGGCTGGTGGCAGCCGGAACGCTGGGAAGAACGAAAAAATGTCAGACTGCCGTACGCGGTAACAGGGCTATGGAACTATCGTGCCGTTCCTAAATACCAAAAGACCGTCACACACCCGTTCTCAGCTTTGAGCGAGCGAGGAACTGATCTCAAATATGCAGATCTAACCTTGCAGAGACTACGTCTTAGAAATCCGGATAATCCGTATACGCTAATCAGATATATATATAATTTTCTAAAGTATCCGAGTATTGAGATACTGGAGAAAGCAGGCTTTGGAGGCATTGTCGGTGAACGCGCAAGCGGAGAAAAGAGTCGAGCCATTAACTGGCGAGCAAAGGAACTCCGCAAAATCTTAGGGCTGAAGCCGGCGGAAATTAAGGATTTTCGGGCAAGAGGTGCAACGCTATACGAGTTAGAAAAGTACAAAGATCTGAAAAAAATGGGATACAAAGTTTCGTTTGAGCAGATCGGCATGATCCCGGACTATAGAAGAGAAGAAATAATTCAAGAAATTGAAAGACATGTCAAACTGGAAAAGGCACTGAATTACCTTATTGGGCAAAGGGATGACTGCAGGAACTATTTAGACTATCTTGAAGATTGTGCGCAGCTCGGCCGTGATATGAAAAACAAGAAAATTCTATTTCCTAAAAATCTACAAACGGCCCACGAAGAAATGTCCCTAGAAGTAAAAGTTCAGACGGATGCCAAGAAAAAAGAATCGTTCAGGAAATGCATGAAAGAGTTATACGGCCGTCCGGAATACAGAGAGGAAAAGCTGCTGATTCGAGCAGCGGAAAGCCCGGAGGAGTTGGCAAAAGAATCTGCGGCGCTTCACCACTGCGTCAGAACCTATGTAGACAAAGTGGCTCGAGGAGACTGCGCAATCCTGTTCATCAGGAAGGCACCTGAACCGGACAAGCCGTATTTCACCTTAGAATTATTGCCAAAAGGCGACATCGTCCAGTGCAGAGGCAGTCACAACTGCGCATACCCGCAGGATGTTAAGGAATTCCTCGAGCGCTGGCAGAAGTGGATAAAACAACAGAAGAAAAAGGAGGCGGAATAAATGGAAATTGTAAATGTGGAATACCACGAAATCGAAGAGCTGAACGAAAAGTCCACCGAAGAATTAACGGAGAAAGCCAACACCCTGTATCAGCAGATGCAGCTAATCGGCGCAATGGGAATCCAAGTGGCAGCGGAAGCGGGCAGGTGCCTGACGGTGATCAAGGAACGCGTCGGTCATGGAAACTGGGGCGACTGGTGCAAACAAAACCTGCAGTTCTCCGAGCGAAAAGCGCAAAACATGATGAAATTATCCGCAGAAATGCACGGAAAAAACAGCATTTTTGCAAATCCGCAAACGTTTGCGGATATTGAAATTTCAAAGGTTTATGAGCTTCTTTCTGCACCGGAAGAAGTGCAAAAAGCAATGATTGAAAATCCGGAAGCAGAAGACATGAACGTCCGCGAATTCAAGGACGAAATCAGGCGTCTGAAAGAAGAACTGGCCGAGGAACGCGCAAAGGAAAAAATAAACGAGTCCGAGGAAGAACTTGCGCAGGCAAAGGAAAAAATCGAAGAACTCACGCGGCAGCTGAACCTTCGCAGTAGCGAAAAGTCAGAAGCCGAGTGGCAGAAAGAACTTGACAACCTAAAAAGTCAAATCGCAAAAGAGACCGAAAAAGCAGCGAAAGCCGCAGAAAAGCTGAAAGCTGCTAAGGCGGAGGCAGAAAAGAAAGCGGAAACCGCCGCAGAGGAAGCCGTAGAAAAAGCAAAGAAAGAAGCTGCGGAAAAGTTCAAGGAAGAAAATAAGATCCTCATCGACAGCAACCGCCAGGCAGCGGAAGAAATCGACCGTTTGCAGAAGAGACTTGAGAATAACACTCAGCCCGAAATTGCAGGATTCAAAATCCACGCCGACCAGCTTCAGCAGTCATTCAACGCCTGCATGGAATCAGCTAAGCGAATCGAATCATCAGATGCAGCGCAGGCACAGAAAATGCGAACAGCATTAAAAACCATCATGCAGAAATTACAGGAAAGCATATAGGTGTCAAAATGAAAGAATTCAATCTCAAAGAGGGCGACATCATCTACGGCCCCGATCGCCAGCTCGATGGCGAGAAGAACCGCGCCCACAAATTTAAAATACTGAAGATATACCCGCACTTCTTCACGGCCAAACGACTGGACAAAGGCTGGGAAAGAAGTTTTACGAAAGCCGATTACATAACCGGCGAAGTCAGAAAGGTAGAGAAGCAATGACAAAACCAAAGAAAGCGTTAAAAATGTCCGACGAAGAAATCATGCGCCGCAGAGAAAACGGCGAAAGCATTCAGGACCTCGCCGATAAAAATGGCGTATGCCAATCAACAATGCAGCGCGTCTTGAAAGCCCTGGAAACAAAAAAAGAAGAACTGCGTTTAATGGACACTGTCAGCGATGGCGGAGGTAGTTTCTACACAGTAATTAACATTAATGGCGATGAAGTCACCATCAAAAACCGCGATAGCATGAAAAATGAAAAAAACAGCCAAAAGGATTTTGTGGAAGGAAAAACCAAATTCCACAAAATCCCGACGCCGCCGGTGAAAGTTTATAACATAAAAGACCAAAAGCCGCAAGCAGTGCCGAAAGGGGAGAAAAACCAAGGAAAAGCAAGGATGTTACAAGAAAAGAAGCCCGATGAAATCCGCAGCTATCTATTGCAGATAGACAGGATCTTATCGGCGGCAAAAGGCATTGATGAAGATGCAGAGCCGGATTTATACGACCTGGTCCAGCAGCTGTTGAGAAGCGGATTCGACAAAGAGTTTGGAGAGAAGAAATGAAGTGCGATAATCGGCATTGTAAATATTACCGGCCTGCAGAAAAAGATTCATTCATGCGAATGATGGGCTGGAAGAATGCGAACATAGAGGCGGGTTACAAATATCCGTATTGCAAGAAGAAAAAAGGTAGAAAGTCATGAATCTGAACAGAATCTACAACCGAGACTGTATGGATGGAATGAAAGAAATTCCGGAAAAATATTTCGACCTGGCAGTTGTGGATCCGCCATACTTCTCCGGTCCGGAGCGGAGAGGTTTTTATGGACGGCGAGTCAGCCCGATAGGTGTGCAGCGGCATTATGAAAAATCCGAAAACTGGAACATTCCGACTGCGGAATATTTTGACGAACTAATCCGGGTATCGAAAGATCAGATCGTATGGGGCCGCAACTATTTTGATTATCCTTTTGGGCCTGGGTGCATTGTCTGGGATAAGGTCAATGGTAATAGCAGTTTTTCAGATTGTGAAATTGCCTATTGCAGCATGCATGACAGCGTGCGCTTATTCCGCTATATGTGGAATGGGATGATGCAGGGCGCATCCATGCTAAACGGTGCCGTTCAGCGTGGCGACAAGCGGCTGAATGAAAAGCGGATACACCCAACACAGAAACCGGTAGAGCTATACAAATGGATTCTATACACCTATGCAAAGCCCGGATTCAAGATACTGGACACACACGTTGGCTCCGGGAGTAGCATCATCGCATGCATTGACATGGGCCTTGAATATCTTGGATTTGAAATCGCCCCACACTATCACAGCTTAGCAGAGGAGCGAATCAAGGAATTTCAGGCACAGATTAGAATGAACATTTAAAAGGAGAATGAAATGATTGAATATGCAAAAAGAGAACTGGAACTGATTGGTAAAGACGAAGACGGAATGCAGGAATTGATGAACAAGAACATTCTTGAAATCGTGGAAATATTTTCGAAACAAGGGCACAGCGGATTTTCTGCTGGATATGCACTGAATGTTCTGGAAAGGATTTTGAGATATAAGCCTTTAACACCATTAGCAGGCGATGGCAACGAATGGAACGGAACGCAAAACAAAAGATGTTCAAGTGTATTCAAAAAAAGAAGATGGAACATTTGAAGATATTGACGCAATTATCGTGTCAGATAATGGTGGAATTACTTGGTTTACAAGTGGCAGATTCAGAAAGAAAATCACATTCCCATATTTACCGCCAATACATCCCGAAAAAGTTTACATTGAATACACGGAAGATGTGCCAGCAGGATTCACAGGCGATAAATACGAAATCATTACAGAACAGCCCGAAAGAATAAAGGCACTTTATGAGAAGAAAAGAAGAGAGTTTGACGAAGCATTGAAGGAGAATGAAGATGGAAATTAGGATTGAAGTATCAGACGATGAACTGAAAGAAGCTGTTTTAAATGTAATCGCAGGGGCGTATTATCGTGATTATTCGGCTGACAGAAATGTGGTGAATCGTGTTACAGCAGAATGCGTTCGCCAAATAATTTATAAGGACAAGGAACGAATTATTGATAGAATTGTCGCACAGGCAAGCCGAGAATGTAAAAGTAAGGCTGTGAAAAAACTTGTTGGAAGTTTGGTAGGTGAGCAGGAATGACATACGAGGAAGTGAAAGCAGAATTTTTGTTGGAGTATTGCCCAAAATGCGGCGAACCGTTACCGGAGGAGTGCGCCGCATGCGAAATAGACATGGCAATTGACGCATTAGAAAAGCAGATTCCAAAGAAGCCAATTTCCATAACGATTTCTGGAATATCAAGATACAAAAGTGGGGTTTGCAAATGCGGAACTGCCATCGTAATGGCTTATAAATACTGCCCTTCTTGCGGACAGGTAGACCCGGAGACATCCGCGGAAGCAATCGCAGAGATTGAGTATTACGCTGGGTTCAACGCTAAGACTGCGAGTATACAGGCTATTACAGAAGCGTGTGAGCTGGCGGTGGCGGACATGCGAAAGCAGACGCCGATGAAGCCGCAACATATAGACGCGAATGAGGAATTCGATGGTAATTGGAAAAAGACTTGTCCTAATTGTGGAAAGGTTTTAATTGAACGCGTAACTACTGCAAGTGAGAGCTATCCAAGAATATATTCCATTTATAATCGATGTAATATAGATTGGGAGGAAAAATGAACGAGATAAAATACGAGATCAAGCGCAGGATCGCCGTCATCAAAGAAGAAAGCGGCGGCTGGGCGACCGAACTAAACGAAGTCAGCTGGAACAGAGCCGAGCCAAAGTATGACATCCGCCGCTGGAACGCAGACCACACGAAGATGGGAAAGGTATCACACTTACGGAAGTGGAGGCCATAAACCTACATCTAGCGTTGCAAAACGAGCTAGACAGATAACAGGAGGAACTAAGATGAAGATCTACCTATCAGGCCCCATAACAGGGGTCGAAAACTACAAAGAAAACTTCGCCGCGGCAGAAAGAGAAGCACGCGAAAGACTATCTGACTGGGAGCCGGAAATATTCAACCCGGCAAACATCATCCTGCCGAAAGATGCGACCCATGAAGACTACATGAAGATCTGCATGCAAAAGCTCGCGGACTGTGACACTATCTACATGTTAAACGGCTGGCAGAACAGCCGCGGCGCATGCCGGGAATACGGATACGCACTCGGCGCACGCATGGCAATCCTGCGACAAACAAAACCCGAAAAAGACAAAACATTCGCAGAACGCTTAATGGACAAGCTGAAGAAAGTCTACGAGGAAGACAATTAAAACCCAAACCCCGCCGCAGGAAGCCCCTGCGGCATAGCTATCGGCGGAAGGGATTTATCCGGCTCGACTCCGGATCTGCCGGCCAAAAACTACTATTATATATATAAGAAAGAAAACGGCGCTCGGTATGAGCATTCGGCACTTGCTATTCTTATTAATATAACGACGGAGAATAAAGATGGGAAAGTTCGAGAGAATTATCTACAGAGCAGGAAGAACCCTGCTCATAAAAGAAAAAGCAAAAAGGGTAAGAGTTAAAGGCGAAAAGAGAATGCCCAAAATGGCCCTCACCACAGAGAAGGTATGGGAATATAACCTCAGACTGGCAATCTTTGGCTTGACACTCTTATTAAACACAAACTTCCGTCCCGGAGACTGGAGCATAAAGCTGACCTTTGAAAAGGAACTGCCAATCGAAGAAGTAAAAGCCGCGAGAGATAAATGCATGAGAAAGCTCCGTGATTTATGCAAAAAAGAAAACATTACCCTCAAGTGGATACTCGTGCCGCACGTGGCGGGAAAAAAATATCATTTTCACCTAATCTGCAATCAGGAAGTGCCGTATGCACTAATCAAAAAAGCATGGACATCCGGACACGCAATCGAAAAAGCGCGTCTGTGGGATAATCCGAATTACTATCAGCTCGCGTTCTATTTGATGCACGAGGCACGCGAACTGCGAGACCTAAAAGCGGAAAGCGAAGAAGAGATTCCATTCACGAAACGTTACTCGAGTAGCAGAAACCTCATAAGGCCCGAAGGAGACAAAGAAGAGCTGACAAGGTGCGACATCGAAGCAGAGCCAAAACCAAGAAAAGGCTACATCATCGATGGCGAAGTCCAACGATACGAAAATCTCATAAACGGCTTGCCGTGCAGAGAGTACATACAGGTATCAGTTGAAGAGGTACCGCGCTACAGAAAAAGCAGCAGGGTAACCATGGCCACCGGAGAGCGAATGCCATTTGCAAAGCTCCTCCGCAAGGCTTACGAGGAAAACGAGACCTACAGAGGAATTCAAGAAAATCTATTTGACAGCCTAAAATTTTAGGCCGATTTATAGTGCGATGAAAGGAGAAGAGATGGACAGGAAAAGGCTTAATGACTACATCTACCTGAAGAGGGAAATTGCAAGGAACAAAAAAAGACTTGAAAGACTAAAAGAGGAGCTGCGAGTCTCGGGTGACATTGTAGGCGACAGCGTCAACCAGTACAGCAGCGGTAGAGCGGTACCACTAAAAATCCAAGGAATCTCCGAAAGTGACTTTACGCTTCCACTCAGGATCATCGAGCTGCAAGAACTAATCGAAGACGGAATCGCAAAAGCGCAAGAAGAAATAGTCGAAATAGAGAAGTACATCCAAACTATCCCAGACGCAAAAACAAGGGATATCTTCCGGGCACGGTTCATTGACGGCAAAGACTGGGAAAGAGTAGGGAAAGAGAACTACATATCTCCGGATCATGCACGGAAAATCGTGAGGCAATACAGCAAAGAAAGTTGACCGCTTTTGCCCGCTTTTTCTGTGCTATAATTCATTTAGGACATAATATCTAAAACTCCTTTAAACACATCGAACAAACAGGCATCGCAAGCACGCGGTGCCTTTTGTTTACGGAGAGTAATGGAATGGAAACGAAAGAAACCTTGAAAGTATATATCAAGTTCAAAAACGGAAAAACGATGTGCATCTGCCTTCAAACCGAGAAAGGCTGCAAAAGCAAAGGCTGCATTCGCGACAAGGTCACGCGGGATAAGTTTGAAGCGGTGCAAGAGTGCTTTAGGCAGAATAGGTTCGGCAAGTAATGGCAAAAGAATTCGCAAAAGACTTCTACAGCTCGGCCGCATGGTTGAACTGCAGGAAGTCCTTTTTAAATTCAAAGATGCATATCTGCGAACGCTGCGAGAACCGAAACGGAATGGGAAACATCGTTCACCACAAGACATACATCACAGAGGATAACATCAACAACCCGGACATCACATTGAACTGGGATAACCTAGAGTGTCTGTGCCAGACATGTCACAACAAAGAACATCACAGAGAGGAAGAGGAGGCAACGGCCACAGGGCTGACGTTTGACGCCGCAGGACAGCTGAAACGCATATCCCCCCGTAAAAGGGGAGAACAAGGCAAAATCCCTGACCGAATGCCCACCTTCAAATAACACACAGGGCGTGCGCGCGAGAGGGGGTGTGGTATAACATGGAGAAAAAGAAAGAAGAAACGACAGACTTACAGAAGAAAGAAAAAGAAAAACGGATTAAGAAAGAGATAGCCCGTTTACGCAAAAACTGGCACGAAAAAGGAAAACAAATCGACGAAGTCACGAAAAAAATGCTTGATTTTGCTGAGCCGTTAATCAAAAATTTGGCATTTATGACGGTTACGATGGCAGACCTCAAGGACCAAATCAATGAAGAGGGCTGCGTGGTCGAATATAAGAACGGCGAGAACCAATACGGAACAAAAAAGAACCCTGCGGTCGAAACTTACAACGCCATGTTCAAAAATTACACCGCGGCGTATAAAACCTTGGCCGACATGATTCCAAAACCCGGAGAATACGAAAAGCGAGACGATGAGGTTGACGAATTCGACGCATTTTTGAGCGAGAGGGATTCGTGATGTCTGAACGGGCGAGAAAAGTAAGATATGAGCTGACCTATAATCCAATCCGGGAGTATTTCGATGAGATTCAAAACGGCAAGGTAGTCAGTCTAAAGGTTTACAAGGTTTACAAAGAGCTTGTTCGAATTATGGACGATCCGAACAGTGAATGGGAATACAGCGCGAAAAAAGCGAACCATGCGCTGGAATTCGTTGAAAACTACTGCAGGCACAGCAAAGGCCGCTATGGCGGGAAGAGATTTCGGCTTGAACTGTGGCAGAAAGCACTCATCGCAGCGACATTCGGCATTGTGAATAAGATTACCGGGCTGCGAAAATATCGACAGGTAATGCTTGTCGTAGGCAGAAAAAACGGAAAGTCCACGCTCAGCGCAGCGATTGGCCTGTACTTGCAGATTGCAGACGGGGAGCTCGGCGCAGAAATTTACGCCTGCGCAACAAAAAAAGACCAGGCAAAGATTATCTGGCTGGAAGCGAAAAAGATGGTGAAAAAATCACCGACGCTTCTCAGGCGAATCAAGCCTAAGGTTGCAGAGCTTGAAGCGGATTATAACGACAGCTACTTCCGTCCGCTCGGAAGCGACTCGGATACGCTCGACGGACTGAATGTGCATGGCGGACTCCTGGACGAGATTCACGCATGGAAGACCAAAGAGCTGTACGATGTCATCGTCGACGGAACCTCCGCAAGAGAACAACCGCTGATATTCATAACAACGACCGCCGGAACGGTACGGGAATCCATTTACGACATTCTGTACGATGAAGCGGTTATGATTATCAACGGGTTCGAATCGGAGCTGGGATATAAAGACGAGACATTCCTGCCAATCATCTACGAACTTGACAGCCGCGAAGAGTGGACGGATGAAGAGGCGTGGGCAAAGGCAAACCCGGGGCTTGGCACGATAAAAAACACCGCTAACCTCAAGGGCAAAGTGAATAAGGCGAAAGAAAATTCCTTGCTGGTAAAAAACTTACTATGCAAGGATTTCTGCATAAGAGAGACAAGCACCAAAGCGTGGCTGTCATTTGAGGACATCAACAACGAAACACTGTTTGATATCCTGACGCTGAAACCGGGATACGGCATCGGAGGCGTCGACCTATCGGCAACCACCGACCTTACAGCAGCAAAGATGATATTCAGAGTCAGAGACGACGACAACATCTATGTGCTGTCGAAGTACTGGCTTCCGGAAGACCTTGTCAGGGAGCGCGTGGAAGAGGACAAGATTCCATACGACATCTGGGCAGAGCAAGGCTATGTCGAACTCGTTCCGGGCAATAAGGTCCATCCAAAGTATGTGACGCAGTGGTTTGAAGAGCTGTACCGCGACTATGACATCTATCCACTATTCATCGGGTACGATGCATGGGCGGCAGAGTACTGGGTGGAAGAAATGGCTATGAAATTCGGCAAAGAGAACATGGTGCCGGTGCACCAAGGCAAAAAGACACTCTCTGCGCCAATGCACGACCTGGGCGCGGACTTCAAAGCGAAAAAGATTATCTACAATAACAACCCGGTAGACAAGTGGTGCTTCACGAATACAAGCGTCGACATCGACCGGAATGGAAACATTCAGCCGCACAAAGGAAAGAACCAGCGACGCAGAATCGACGGAACGGCAGCGCTTCTCGACGCATACACAGTGCTGCACAACCGAGAGACTGATTATGAAGCGATGATTTAGGAGAGAAAATGGGATTTTTCAAAAGAGACAAAACAGAGAAAAATGTATTCAAAATGATTACCATGGCAAACAACGGATACTTTGCTTACGATGGCAAGGTCTATCAGTCAGACCTTGTGCGAAGCTGCCTACGGCCATACGTAAAGGGTTTGGGCAAAACCGTTGCAAAGCATATTGTTGAAACCGAAATAAACGGCGCGCGGAAGATTCAGGTCAACCCACACGCATACATTCGTTTCCTACTGGAAGAACCAAACCCCGTCATGACATTTCAAAAACTAATTGAAAAAACGGCGATCTCGTTAAAACTCAATGGGAACGCCTTTATTTTTATCGCGCGAAATCAGGACGGGCTTCCAGAAGCTCTGTATCCCGTTCCAGCCGCAGGCGCTGAGAGCGTGTGGCTTGCCGATGGAGAGCTCGGCATTCGTTTCTACTTAAACAACGGAACCATGCCGGTATTTCGGTATTCAAACCTGATACACCTTCGGGGCGATTATGGCGAGCAGGACGTCTTCGGCGATTCCATCGTGCCGGCACTTCAGCCTCTGATGGAAGAAATCTACACGATCGACCGCGGACTTATGTCGGCGATAAAGAATTCAGCGATAATCAGGTGGATTCTAAAAATCACGCAGGGCTTGAAGGGAGAAGATATCAAGCAATATGCGGAAGATTTCGTCAGAAATTACATGAACATTGAAGAGGCTAACAACCTCGGCGTGGCCGCAATCGACTCCAAGGCGGAGCTGACACAGGTTAAGCCCGAAGACTATGTCCCGAATGCCGCAATCATCGAGCGCGTGACGAACAGAGTCTACAAGATTTTTAACACAAACGACGAAATCGTGACATCAAAGCCAACAGAAGACCAGTGGAATTCTTACTATGAAGCAGAAATCGAGCCGGATGTCAAACAGCTGCAGGACGAGTTCACACGGAAAATCTTCACAAGAAGAGAACGCGGCACCGGAAACCGGATCGTATTTGAGGCATACGGGCTTTCGCATGCTTCATTCAGTACGAAGATGCAGCTTGTCCAGATGGTAGACCGTGGAGCCCTCACACCGAACGAGTGGCGAAGCATATTCAACCTGTCACCAATCGACGGAGGTGATGAAGCCATCAGAAGACTGGATACGGCGGTTGTAAATCAAATCAAGAATCTGACATCGAAGATAACCGGAAAGAACCCGGAAAACGATGCGGAGATAATCAAAACAATCAACAGACTGATAGAAGGGAGATAGCATGGCAAAGACTTTTATAAACGACAACCTAAAAAGCCTCATGACAGCCAAGAACGCCACCGAGACGAGCGTTGACCTGTATATCTACGGTGATATCGTGTCGTCGTGGTGGGGCGCGTGGGATAAAGAGGATAAATATCCAGGCGCAATCAAAGATTTTATCAAAGACGCAGACGGAAAAGACATCAACGTCCACATCAATTCAAACGGCGGCTCCGTGTTCGCTGGAATCGCGATCTACAACATGCTGAAAAATTACGACGGAAATGTGACGGTCTATATTGACGGCGTAGCCGCATCCATCGCGTCGGTAATCGCAATGGCAGGAGACAGGATCGTAATGCGAACAGGTTCCGCGATAATGGTTCACAGCCCGATGATCTGCCTGTACGGCGGATACAACGCATCTGAAATGCGCGAAATGGCGACACAGCTTGACGAAATCCAAAAATGCATCATGCAGGTGTACAACACGAACAAGCTGCCAAGCGTAACAGCAGAGGCAATCGAGGAAATCGTAAACGCCGAGACATGGCTCACAAGCGACAAGGCAAAAGAGTACTTCAACGTCGAAGAAGAGTCAGTCGCCGCGGTAGCCACCGAAAGCGAGTTCATGTTCAAATTTTTGGATATGCCGGAAAAAAAGAAAAACACAAGAAATGAGAAAGCTCTGGAAGCGGCAAAAGCTGAACTGGAACTTTTAAATTTATACCGCCCGCCGCAGTACGCACAGGGTGAAACGCTATAACTCAATCAAAAAAATCCACAGGAGGAAAAAATGGGATACGAAGAAAAAAGAAAACAGTTACTTGACGAAGCAAACGCCCTGATTGAAGAGGGAAAGCTGCAGGAAGCCACAGCCAAGATGCAGGAGGTGAAAGACCTCGACGCAAAGCATGAAGAGGAAGCCAAGGCAAGAGCGGATTTCGAAGCACTCAATGCAAAGGTAGTCGCAAAACAAAGCGGATTCACCGCTGCAGGAGAAACGGTACCAAGCGGCAAGCAGCCGGAAGCAAAAGACATTTTTGCGACCGAAGAATACGAGAAGGTATTCATGGACCATGTTCAGAAGAACACGCCGATCCCGGAAAAGTTCCAAAACGCAGCGGCTAAAAGCGGAGTAAGTGATGTATCAGCGCTCATTCCGACAACGCTTGTAAAAGAGATTATCCGCGAAATGAAGTCCTACGGCAACATTTACGCCAAGGTTAGAAAGCTGAACATTCAGGGCGGTGTGGAAGTTCCGATTCTCTCCCTGAAACCGACAGCGAGCTGGGTAGGAGAGGGCGCATCGGACGACCAGAAAGTTCAGGCAAACACGAAAGTAACATTCAGCTATCACGGACTTGAATGCAAAATTGCGATGACGCTACTTGCCTCTGTTGTAACTCTCGAAGAGTTCAAGAGTGAATTTATCAGATTGGCAGTAGAAGCGATGGCAGAGGCGATCGATAAGGCAATTATCAACGGCACCGGAAGCAGCCAGCCTTTAGGCATCACGAAAGATCCTCGCGTGCCGAGTGCCAATGTAATCACTCTCACTGAAGAGGAAATTTCAAGCTGGGCAACATGGAAGAAGAAAGTTTTCGCAAAGATGAAGAAAGCCTACAGAAAGGGAGAATTCATCATGGCGCAAGGAACTTTCGACTCCTACATTGACGGCATGGTAGACACAACCGGACAGCCGATCGGTAGAGTCAACTACGGCATTGACGGCGGCGAAAACTACAGGTTCGGCGGAAAAGATGTAGAGACCGTAGAAACGGATGTAATCGCAAACTTTGACGATGCGGCGAAGAGCGATGTAATCGCAATCTTTGTAAACCTCAAGGATTACGCAATCAATTCCAACATGGAAATGAGAACGGTGAGATGGTCTGACCACGACACGAATCAGGAAAAGCAGAAGGTTATGATGATCGTAGACGGAAAGCTGCTCGATCCAAGCGGCGTTCTCATCATCAAAAAGGACGTAAAGACACAGGCACAGCCAACCGGCTAAGAAAGGATGACATATGTTAGCAGACAAGATGAGAAGTGACCTTGAGGAGTATGCAAAAATTCAGAGCGGCGACCCGGTGACGGAGCCGCTCTTTGACGCTGCGGTTCAACTGGCAGAGTCGGCAACCGGGAAACCGTTTGAAGTGGAAAATGGTGAGCCGAAATCGCAGCTTTACTGGCTCGCAATTAAGCAGATCGTTGTTCACTGGTACGACAATCGCGGCGCAGTGTCAGAAAAAAGCCTTGAGAACATCCCGCTGTCGGCTAATGAACTATTAAACCACATCGCATTAAGCAGTGACTTTCCGGGGGTGAGCAGATGAACGCAGGCCAGTTAGACGAGCGAATCGAAATCAAAGCAAAAAAGATTGTCGAAAACGAGCTGGGAGAAGAGCAGCCCGAAGAAATCACGCTAAAAAAAATCTGGGCAAGAATCGAGCCGCGAACAGGTTCTTTGCTCACCGGAAGACCGGCGGACACCGCGTTATCGAAAACGACCCATGCAATCACTGTCCGCAGCGAAGCCCTGTCGGAAGTCACAATTGATTGTTGGATTGTGTGGAACGATGTAATCGGAAAAAGCCATAAGCTGAGCATTGATTACATCCTGCCGCCGGTAAGAACGAGTCCATACACAACAATCTACGCAAGGGAGGAAATCTGATGTCGGAAATGAAAATCGAAGGACATCTTTCGGAAAACTTCAGAAGCATCATCGAAAGCCTTCCGGATGAAGTAAAAGGCTTCATGCGCAAAGAAGCGCAAGACTTTCGAAAGTTCGTAAAAAAGAGAGCAAGAACTGTAGTCGGAAGAATCACCGGAAACTACCTAAGAGGCTTCGCCGCTGGAAAAAAAGTGTACAAGTGGTCGGATGCGGAGTACAACATCCTTGTCTTCAACCGCGCGCCACACAATCATCTGATTGAGCTTGGCCACGAACTTGTCGGACATCAGCCGAACAAAGTAAAGATTGGCCGCGTTAAGGCGTACGAGGTCATTAACAATGCTATGAAGGAATGGGGAGACATGTTCGAGTCCGATGTCGAAAACAATCTGATAGATTACATCGTAAAGGAGATTGAAAAATGATAACGACTGCAGACATCATCAAAGCAATCAATCGAAAACTAAAAGAGGAGTTCCCGGACATCAAGGTCTGGTCGACTGACAAAGACAAGGACTTCGGCAGCAAATGCTTTTTTGTGAAGTGCACTGCAAAAAAGGACGGAAGCCCGGAATTCATTCACGAGCAGGGTGAGGTGAGAATCTACTACTTCCCGAGCGACAAAGACATCAACCGAATCGAACTACTAAAGATGCAGGAACAGCTTTCGCAGCTGTTCCTTTTTCGCATTTTTGTAACGGATGGGTTCGCGCTTCCAATTACAGAGGTGGAATTCGAAACGGATGACGACGTACTTGCCATGATATTCGAATATGAGACGTATCAGAGAATCGACCTCGAAAAAGGTCTTCCGGAAATCGAAGAGTTAGAAATTAAATAGGAGGAAAAAATGGGATTACCAAACATTGTTGTTAATTTTGTCGAAAAGGCAAATACGGCCATCGCAAGAAGTGCGCGAGGAATTGTTTGCGTCGTTCTCACTGATGCGACAAAGACGACCGAGCTCCACGAGTACAAGACGGCCGCGGACATCACAAAAACGGACTGGACAACGAAGAACGCGCAGCTTCTGGCATCCGTTTTTGATGGCGGCGCAAACAAGCTGTATGCCGTCCGAACCCAAAGCGGAAAAGGCATCAGCGACGTGAAAGCTACACTTGACGCTTTAAAGTTCAACTGGATTTGTCACCTGAACACGACGCAAACAGACCTTGTCGCGTACGTGAAAACGAGAAACGAAGCAAACAGCTCGCTGAGAATTAAAGGGATTGTCTCCGGAGCGTCAACCCCAAACGATGACCACGTTGTGAACCTCAAAAACACTAAAGCTGTGCTTCTTGATGGGACAGAACTCACCGGAAACGAATACCTTCCGCGCCTTGCGGGACTTTTTGCAGGGCTTGGCATGGATCGCTCGGCAACCTATTACGAGCTCACGGACCTTGCGAGCGTCGACGATGTAACCAAGCCGGGCGAGGCCGTTGACTCCGGGAACCTCGTACTTCTTAACGATTACGGAACCGTTAAGATTGCACGAGGCGTGACAAGCGCAACTTCGGGAAATGACGACTTTAAAAAGATTGCCATTATCGAAGCGATGGATATGATTCGCGAAGACATCATGGAGACGTTTAAGAACTATTATCTGGGAAAATACAAAAACTCGCTTGACAACCAAAGCCTCTTTGTAGCTTCAATCAACACATACTTCAGAACTCTCACGAACGAGGGAATTCTAAACCCTGATTATGAGAATCTCGCAGAAATTGATGTTGAAGCACAAAGGAGTGCTCTCGTGACGGCAGGAAAGACAGAGGCGCTCGATTGGGATGAGCAGACGGTCAAGAATACGCCGTACAAGAGCTATGTATTCCTCAAGGCAAACGTGCAGATTTTGGATGCAATTGAAGATTTGACGTTTGATATCTGCGTTAACTAAGGAGGCGAAATATGTTTAAGAAAAAAATTACAGGAAACGACGTGATGAACGGAACCTTCGGCTCTATCTGGATCAACGGAGACAAAGCTGCGAACGTCAAGAAGTTCGAAGCAAAACTGACACTGAATTACGAACAGGTCGACATCGCAGAAGACCCGGGCGAGCACCAGAAGTTCATGGGATACACAGGGAGTGGCACGATAACGCTGCACAAAGTTGATAGCTCAATTACTTCGTTGATGTACAAGGACATCAAGAAGGGAAAAGTTCCTACAATCATGATTGTAGGAAAGCTGGATGACCCTGCAGCAACCGGGTCGGAGCGCATACAGTTCACCGAAGTGACCTTCGATGAGTTAACGCTTTTAAACTTCGAGCAGAAGGCATTGATGGAAGAAGAAGTTCCATTCAAGTTCGCGGACTTCACGCCGCTTGATTTGATCAAATAAGGAGAAGAAATGAGCAAAGAAAAAATGATGCGCGCGACAAGAGAATCCCTCTTAGCCCGTGCGCAAAAAAGAGAAGAGAACAAAACGCAGTACCGCGAGTACGCTTGCGAACTGACAGGAGAAGTCATCATCATCAAGATGCTTCCTCTCAGTCGCATTTGCGAGATTCTTGATATGCGCGAAGGAGACGGCGTAGTGGCAGGCCTTAGCCTGCAGAAGCAGATCACATACGAATCCGTGCCACTTTTCAAAGAAAAGGAAATCCAAGAAGCCTTCGGATGCGCCGAACCGTACGATGTTGTGACCGCGTATTTTGACGACAACATCGAAGAAATTAGCAAGTTCTCTGAATTCATCCTGTCGCTGTACGGGCTTGCGGATGTCGAGGAAAGCGTAAAAAACTGATGGCGGAGGATGCGGAAGCACAGATGATAGGCTTCTACCTCCTCCGCGGTCACGCACTCGATGAGCTGCTGGCTTTATCAAGGATTGATAAAGCCTTCTACTACGCTGCGATGGAAATCTACTACGAAAGAATGGAGAAGATGACAAATGGCTAAAAAAGCGTATGTAGTACTTAAACTCAAAGATGAATTTTCAAGACCGCTCAAAAAAGCGGAAAAAGGCACAAAGGAATTTGACAAAACGGTCGAGCTTGCGAATAAGCGAATCAAAAAGTTCAGCAAGGCCGCGATGCAGGATCTCACCGCCTTTGGAACCAAGACGGCAAAAGTCTTAGCCGGCACGGCGACAGCTCTTGCCGGAGTTGTCCTGGCTAAAGGCTGGTCAAGAATGACGCAGATTGACAACGCAAAAGTAAAACTTGAAGCGATTGGAAACTCCGCAGAAAGCGTCCAAAAAATCATGGACAATGCACTCGCATCGGTCAAGGGAACAGCTTACGGCATGGATGCGGCGGCTACAACCGCAGCAGCTGCTGTTGCTGCCGGAATTAAACCCGGAAAGGCACTGGAAAAGTACCTGTCATCGGTTGCGGATGCCGCAGCAGTTGCTGGCATTGAAATGGACGAGATGGGAACAATCTTCAACAAAGTTGCAACGCGCGGGACGGCGAACAACGAAGTTTTGACCCAGCTCTCCGAACGAGGCACCCCGATTTATCAGTATCTCGCAAAAGAGATCGGAACGACGGCTGGAAAAGTGTTCGACATGGCAAAAGATGGCGAGATTAGCCTTGAAACGTTTCAGAAAGCTGTGCGAAGTAATATTGGCGGCGCCGCAAAAGAGATGGGCTCAAAGACAATCTCGGGCGCAATCTCGAATGTCAACGCAGCGCTTTCCCGAATCGGAGCGAACTTCATCGGCTCGGCGGATAACAAGAACACATTCGCCGGACAGCTGCTTCCGGTAATCAACAAACTAACGGAAAGCCTCGGAAAAGCCGAGGACAAAGCGAAAGAATGGGGCGCGGTTTTCGGCGCGAAAGTCAGCAAGGCAATCGAGTACGTGACGAAGAATATTGACAGCATCATTGCAAAAATGAAACTGCTCGCAAAAGTTGCGCTTGCGTTTTATGCGATTCTCGTTGCGTACAAGGTCATCAACACGGTAATCGCGGCGTACAAAGTGTTTAAAGGCGTCCTCGCTGCTGTAAAGGTAGCCCAGGCATCGCTAAACCTCACAATGCTCGCAAATCCGATTCTGTTGATCGCGACGGCAGTGATTGCGTTCATTGCTATTTTGGTCACAGCCTACAAAAAATCTGAAAAATTCAGAAAAGTGGTGGACGGTCTATGGTCCGCCTTCAAGAAATTCGCAGAATACATCAAAGACAAGGTGTTCGCAATCATCGAATCGTTAAAAACAAAATTCGAAAAAGTCTCAGGCGCAGTGAAGAAAGTCATCGACAAAGTCAAAGGTCTTTTCGGAATCGGAGACAAGACGATTGACGTAAATGTCAACAGCAATACAACAACCACGGAGACGAACAGAACCAAAGGCCATCACAAGGCACTCGGGACGACGTACTTTGCAGGCGGCCTCACAGGGTTCAATGAGATTGGACCTGAAGAGGCAGTACTCCCTTCCGGAACACGAATCATTCCGGCCGAAAAGGCAGGACAAGGCTTCGGCGGGAAAAGCGTCACTGTGAACCTCACGGTTCAAGGAAATGTCATCGGCAACCGCGAATACATGGAAGAGACCGGAAGGTACATCGCGGAAAGAGTACGAATCGCGATGGATAACATTTAAGGAGGCAGAGCATGAAGATAACAGTATCAATCGATAACAACAAAAAGATTGTGCAGCTTCCTTTTGTTCCTGCAGACGGACTGAACATTGACTACGGTAGCTCCTCTGCTGAAAATCACGATAGTACTAAATACGGGCAGGTCAAAACACTCGGCGCGGAGCCGCTAGCATCCATCACGCTGGATGCGTTTTTTCCATCGACAAAAACCGTATGGCACCAAGGGACGTACAAGGACCCGATGGAGTACGTGCGATTCTTTCGCAATAATCGACGCGACCGAAAGCCGATGCGTGTCGTAATCACGCGGAAAAACGGCAAGGAAGTTTTCAACCGGCTGATGTCTTGTGAAACATTCAGCTGGTCGATGGACCGCACCGGGAATATCAACTATTCGCTGGCGTTTGAGCAGTATAGGAAGGTGTATTGATGGAGCTAAAAGTAATCGCGAACAAAAAAACAATCCCTTGCGGCGATGTGACCTGGAGCGAAACCGAAGACAGCCTGGGCATGGAGTTTAGCTTCTCCATGCCCTTTTCGTATTTTGACAAGCAGTTCAAAAAAACACTGAATGTCGGAGACCCCGTGACGATTCTTGTTGACAAAAAGAAAGCCTTGCAAGGAATCATAACCCAAGCAACGCTCGGAGGCGGCGAGTACAGGGGCTACGATTTTGCATTCTACCTGAACAAATCAACCACGATTATCCAGTTCAAGAAAGCCTCTGCAAATGAAGCAATTCAAAAACTTTGCAAGCGGTTCAAAGTACCACTTGGCCAAATACCCAAAATGGCAACAACAATCACGAAGCTCTACAAGAACGAGGCTGTTGCAGACATCATTCTGGACATTTTAAAAAAAGTCCGGGCAGAAACCGGAAAACGGTATAAGATTCAAATGGCAGGCGGAAAACTAAACATCATCGAATCCGGCACAAAAAAGATTAAGCCGGTCTACACAGATGAGCTCGGCCGTGAATGCGAATGTACGCATGCTTGCAGCATTTCTGGCACGCGAAGTATCGAAAATCTGAGGAACAGCGTCACGGTAGCGGGAAGCGGCGAAAAAAGTGCGCAGATTAAAGCAACGGTGACAGACCCTGCATCCATCAAGAAGTACGGCCTGCTGTCAACAGTCGAAATTGAGGAAAAAATAAACGCGGCCAAAGCCAGGAACCGCGCAAAAAACATCCTAAAGGAACAGAATAAAGTTCAGACATCTTTTACGGCAGAGATGCCCGGAAACCCGGACATCCGAGCAGGCGTGAGAATTTACTTTAATCGCCCGGAAGCAAAAGTCAAAGGCTGGTACAAGGTCAAAAGCTGTACGCACACGTTCAGCAATGGCATCTACCGAGTAAGCTGCGAAATGGAGAACTGATATGTGGGATTATGAACTAGCAAAAAAAATCAAAGAAAAGATGAAGACTTCAAAAGACAGCGCAATCGATCAGGCATGTTCTTGCGTTGGGAAAGTCGAGAGTGTAGAGCCTCTTGTAATTTCCGCATTTGACGGCGAGGCAATGTTCGATGACGAACAGCTGCTGATTACCGAAACGTTCAAAACGCAGATTGAAACAAAGAAAAACGCACTGAAAGGAAAAGACGTGTTAATCACACCAGTGGACGGTCCGTCGACCATAGCAGTGATTGACGTGATAGGAGGCTGACATGTTCCCAGAGATTGAATTTGAAGAAACAACAAACGAAACTGAATCAAGCTCAGAGCTCGGAGAAACACCGCTCTACGATTTTGCAAAACGCGAATATGTCGTTAAAGATGGAAAAGTAGTTATGTGCAGCCAAAAGCAGGCAGTTGCGCAGTGGGTCGGATTTCTAGTGCTGACCACAGTAGGAAAATACCCGGTCTATGACGGCACGGAATTCGGCACGCACATCGAAAACTACATCGGATACAAAGACGAAGCTTTCGTGTTTAGCGAAATTAAGCGCGAAATTCAGGAAAAAGCAGTTCTCAACCGCGCTATCCAAGCGATTGACGATTTTGAAATGACGAGAATAAAGGGCAAAATAACCGTGAGTATGGTCATCGCCATGCAGGACGGGGAAGAGGAGGAGGTGACGGTAGATGTCTAGTCGAGGCGACAGCATCCGGGGAAGAATTTCCGAAAAATATGAGAAAACCCCGGGCTACCTGATTTATGAATTGACAGAAGCGGTCGGCCAAGAGATGGACGAGTGCGACGCATCGATCTCAGAGGTCGCAGATAAACTGAATGTCGACAACCTGGAAGGCGATGACCTGACGAGGTTCGTTTTTCAGCGAAAAGGGATTTCGCGAAAAGAAGCGACGTTTGCAACCGGAACAGTGACCGTGCAAGGAACTGGAACGGTTACTGCAGGCGATGTTTTCGAAACCGAAAACGGAGTACAATTCGCTGCAACAGAAGAAGTTGAGGTTCAAACGACAGCCGACATCCCGATTATCGCAAAAATTGCAGGAAACGGAGGCATTGTCGGTGCTGGCAGCATAACGCAGATGCCGGTAACGATATCCGGAATCGCAAGCTGTACAAATGCTGCAGCAACAACCGGCGGCTATGACGCCGAAGAAGACGATGCGCTAAGAACAAGGTACTATACCGCAGTTCGGACACCGGCGACATCAGGAAATAAGGCACAGTACAAAAACTGGGCACTTGAAGTTCCGGGGGTAGGTGATGCGCAGGTCTACCCTTTAGGACACGGAGACGGGACAGTTGACGTTGTCATCATTGACAGTGAGCAAAAACCTGCCTCAAACTCTTTGGTCACCGCAGTACAGGCGTACATCGATCCGTCCAGCGAAGGAAAAGGAAACGGCGTAGCCCCAATCGGCGCAAGGTGCTATGTATCTTCAGCATCGACAACGAGTATCAACCTAGCCGGGAAAGTTATAATCAAGTCGGGCTCGACGCAGGCAAATGTCGAGCTGAAGATAAAGAACGCAGTTGAAGGGTACCTGAGAAGCATCGCGTTCAGTGGAAAAGCCGTGTCGTATGCGCAGCTCTCCGGAAGGATCACTGACGTCACGGATGTTTTGGATATCGAAAATTTGAAAGTGAACGATGGTGTCACAAACATCACAATCCCAAACAGGTACGTAGCGGTCCTCGGAACGGTGGTGTTCACCTATGCTTAAGAAAATTAACAAACTCAATGCTGAGGATCCGATGGTGCAAGGCATAATGTCGGCAATCGAAGCAGAAAACGCTATGCAAGCAAATGCAGTGAACCAGACGCTGCTGAATATGTTTTTCGACACCTGCAGCATTGCGATGCTCGAGCAGTACGAAAAAGAGTGCGGGATAACGCAGCCTGCCACAAAAGAAGAGGACCGCCGCGCCGCCGTCGAAGCAAAATGGAAAACGTCGAGGAAGTGCGATCTGGAACTCCTCAGGCTGCTCGCTGACAGCTGGCAGTACGGCAAAACGAGCGTGGACTACACCGGCGGCAAAATCGTTGTGACGTTTGCCGACAAAGGAATACCGACCGATCTCGGCGGGTTAAAATCAGCACTTGAAGAGGCAAAGCCGGCCCACATTCCGATCGAATACGTTCTGAACTACAATACATGGAACGACCTCAAGACCTACACATGGGATGACCTGAAGACCGGAACGTGGGACGAAATAAAGGAGAAGACAAATGGCTGAAACGACAAACTATAAACTCAAAAAAGTTGCCGGAAACGAGACTGCGGACATTTCGTTCGTGAACGAAAATATGGACAAAATCGACGCAGCACTAAAAAACGTTGAAGATGCCGCAGACGGTAGTGGCAACGCTAGCATTATCACCGCAACAAATACATCCGTACCAGTATCTGCATGGGCGTCCGACACAACCTATACAGACTTCCCGTTCCGTGCAGGAATCACAATCACAGACTGTACGGCAAATCATAAACCCGATGTTACCTTCTCACTTACAGACGCAGTAAGCGGTAACTATGCCCCGATTGCAGAAAGTTACGCGGGAGGGATATACATCTATGCGGCGGAAAAGCCAACAGCGGCACTAACGGTTCCAACGATAACTCTCTTGAAGGAGGTGGGAGCATGATAGGAAGGACAAATGTGAGTGGGGGAGGCGGCAGTAAAGGCGAATATGCATGGCTCAAGCGAGGCATGAGTGAGGAAGTTGAAGAAATCACCAAGACGGGGACTCTCACCCTTACCAACGAAACTATCTCTTCGATAGAGATTGAATACAGTACAGCCGCCCCAGCTTATAACAGCCAAACAAAGTGCTGGGAATTCGCAAACCCAACGGTAATTACACTTACAAACAGCGACAGTTTTGTACCGTCAGATACGAATGTCTATTGTAGACCTACAGCTGATAAGCACTTATGGTACTTGGCAACGGGATTTGCGTGTGGTTCTTCTGCACCGTACACAAAAACACTCTCGTACAGCAAAACTTTTGAGGCGAACGCTAATGAAGATACCGAGTTTGTAATTGGAAAGACAGAAGACGCTTTTCCCGACCCGGGGTGGAAAGGTGGAGAATATTACGATAGATTCTATTGCAATATATCAAAGCCAACCAGTTGGTCAAGCATTAAAAGCAAGGTTAGTAGTAGCATTACGACGATTTCCGATATGATACACAACAACGGATTAACATTGCTAGCCACCGATAAAGGTATATTCTATTCTTCTGACTGCGGCTTAACTTGGACGCAAAGCAATATAACCGACTCTACATCTAGATTGTTTTATGCTGACGGAGTTTATAATGCGTCCGTAAGTGGAGGATATATGACCTACTACTCGCTAGACGGAAAAACTTGGACTGTAAGCAACATGAGTGATTATGCAGAAATAGCATACGGTAACGGCGTCAGAATTGCGAGAGTAGACGGCTCGAAAAGTAGGTGTACGGTTTATTATTCAGCGGACGGCAAAGTCTGGACGGCAAGCAACCGGAGCAATACAACAATCAAATTTACCAAATTCAAATATGGAGGAGGCGTATGGGGAGCAAAGGGCAGCAACGATTTTTATACCTCAATCGATAATGGTAAAACTTGGACCTATAATAGCATAAATAGCATCGAAACCAACGCAAGGATAAATGACTTTGATTATAGTAATGGTTTGTGGGTTGTGGGCGGATATTCAACCAACGGCGTAGGAGTAATGAAGTTATATTATTCGCTGGATTGTGTTACTTGGACGGCTACAAACCTTGCTAACATCAATTTGAACAGCATTAAAGCCTTAAATGAAAAGTGGGTTGCAAGTGCTAAATACTATTTGGATTCCAATTATGAGCTATATTCTTCACCTGACGGTAAAAACTGGAACAAGTGCGATACAAGCATGGCAACTAAATACGCACGAATCATTGAAAACGAGGGCGGGATATGGTTCGCAACTCCTTACAACACAATCTCAGACTCGGTTGCGGCATTATATTCGCTAGACGGTAACACATGGAGCGTGGCGATAACTGATAATATTGACATTGCACCGCCGTTTGCTCGTTATGCAGGTGGAGTGTGGGCGTTCTACAAAAAAACATCTACCAACGGAATAGTGTGGTCGGGAAATGTTTTAGACAATAAAGCACGAGATATGATTTACGCAAAAAATGTATGGCTCATCGCAACTGAAACTAACTTATATCGTGGAAAGTTGAAAGTTGCACTAACAGGGCTTGCGGCATAAAGGAGGAATAAAATGTATATTTTAACAAACAACAATGTTGTGTCTATTTCGGGAGAAGTTATCGAGGCTGGGCGTTGGGAAAACGACCCGTACATGGATACCTACCGAATTAAAAACGGAGACATTTATCAGTATGCAGTAATCACGGGATTTGAACTACACCAAGTAGATTCGCTTCCCGACGACTTTGAACCCCGCAAATATCTCTACACAGAAGCAGACGGATTCACAATCAATCCATACTGGAACGAAGAACCCGAACCACAAGAACAGCTTTACACACTAGACCAAGCGGCAAACCTATTAGCACAGGAGGTTTCAAATGAATAAGAAAATATGTCGGGGGGCACTCCCTAGATAACCACATCCCGAAAGGGGTGGTACTATGCTAGGCAGAACAAACGCAATGAACAGAGGGAAAGCAGAAGGATTGTATGTGTGGACTAGACACTACTATACACCTGAAGAAACTATAACCAACCCCACTTTTGTAGGCGTAGAGCCAATACTAGATGAAGCGTACGCACAGATGGTAATAGAGGACGAATCTTTCGACATAACTAGAATATCAGACTTCAAGACATTCTTTGACGGCTTCAGTTCAACCAGTGAGGGCAGACGGCTATATCTTAAAAATGACCTCCTACGGTGGTATGTGCCAAATTTTGAATACATCATAAAACAGTTCAACATATCGAAAAAAAAGCTTATAACCGAGACTACTTCGTCCAGCTATAAGGAAAAGCGTTGTACCTATGTATTTTCCGGCACTAAAACACTAAAACCCGTCATAGGAAACATAAAGGACTATGTCGTTGACAATGACCCAACTGCCTATCCAAACGGTGGAACGAAAGACGGTTACTACTATGAGTTACTCGCTTCAGCTCCATCCACAAACGCTATGAGCCTATCAGACAATGCCCTAGCAGTAGTACAGCAAGATTACAGGAATCAAATCATCACGGAGGTGAACACATGACACATCAAGAATTGGTAAATTTCATCAGAAACGCAAGAACAACAGCAACCGACCAAACAGCATTAGTCGGTAAGGAACTGTACCCGCTGTTTGCGGACATCGTCGGAACGGTTCAAAAGAAAGGATTCCGCTGCCGTTATGAGGTGGGCGGTCAAATGAACCTGTATAAGCTGTCTTGCAATGACCAAACAGCGAACGGCACACTAATCCTCGATAACTGGACACCAGCCGACGCACCGTCGATTTGGACAGCTATTGACATTGAACACGAAGGCACACTGGAAGACCCAATTCCAGCCGTAGCAGGCATGGAATACATCAAAGGCAAATACTACATCGAGGACGGAACTATCTATCTGATGAACCGTCAAGGCATGGCAGACGGTGAATCCGTTGTACTGCACTACTTGCCGTCGCAGTTAGTCGGGCAATATTTTGAAGCGGTATAAAACAGAACCACATCAGCACTAATCGCGTGACTGCTCGGGAGCGGCTGCCCAAAACAGCCGCAAGCCTTGCGCAGGGTAACATTACTTCATTTGCTGTGTAGTTTTAATATTATAATGATTAAAAATAACAAGACAAAGAAAGGAGAAAATAATGGCGAAAATTAAATTGTCGGGCGAAAAGCTGACGAAGCATTTCACACTAAAAGATTACAGCAAAAATCAAACCGGAACAATTCCTATTGACGCGGCCGCGCTGCTGCACGCGCAGATGCTGGAAGAATTCAGGACGTGGTTAGGTAGGGCGATGGAAGTGCACGCATGGTATCGGACAAAAACATACAACAAAAAAGTCGGTGGCGTGTCTACATCATCCCACATCAAGGGCACAGCTACCGACTGGAGCACAAACATCGAAATCACCAAGGAAAAGTTCATAAAGTACGCGGCCAAATGGAAAGAAATCTGCGCGGCGCATGGCGTGATTGGCGAAGCTGGTCTGTACGCTTGGGGCGTACACTTTGGCTCACAAATCACCTATTCCGAAAAGTTCTACCACTGGGACAGCCGAAGCGGCACGCAAGTCAATATGCCGTTTAAGGAACTGAAGTAGAAAGGCGGTACATATGGACAAAATGACGGAAGCGCAGTTCATGGGCATGTTGGTAGTTGCATTAATCAGCCTGTTCGCACTATTCAAGGTAGTAGCAAAACCGCTGATTAAAGGGCTGACCGAACTAACCAAAAGCATTACAATGCTGGATGCATCGGTGAACCGGCTGCAATCGGATGTAGCAAACATTAAAAGCGACATCGAAAAAGAAACAGAACATTCCAGCCAGTCACGTAAACGCCTCTGGGCGCATAACGATGAACAGGACAAAAAACTGGAAAATCACGAAAAACGAATCTGGCACTTAGAGTTGCAAAACAAGGAGGTAAAACATGAAAATCAATTGGAAAGTAAGACTGAAAAATAAAACATGGCTGCTCGCTTTTTTAGGCGCAATCGCAGCGTTCATTTATCAAATCATGGGTATGCTGGACATCGTGCCGGCAATCAGCGAAGACATGGCGACGCGGGTCATCGGTATTGTCGTAAACCTGCTCGTAGCACTGGGAATCGTGCAAGACCCAACTACTACGGGACTATCTGACAGCAGCAGAGCACTGGACTATAGCAGCCCTGCGGATAACTGCAAAACAGAATAGATAGAACACTACGCCGGGCAGAAATGCCCGGTTTTTTGTTTTTACACCATTAAATTGTGGGTATATACTGTGCAAAAGAAGAAAAACACAACATATAGGGGATTGACAAACCATGATATAATATAATAAAAGTTGTAAGCATTTTAACTTTGACAGAAAGGATATTCAAATGGTAAAACTGAAGAATTTTTTATATTGTGCGGGGACGCGAAACGAAGTTAGAAAAAGTGGTGAACCGCCAGTGACTGTTGTGGACGGATTGCTAAATGCTTTAACGCCTGATTTTATACCGGGAAATTATTCATTTTCAGTTGTGTTTTCGATTCTGAACTTACAGCGGGACGAGGATTATGTCGTAAGGCTATCGTTTATGAATGATAAAGGCGATGAAATCGTTAAAACGGACAATGTGGCATTGGACAGCAACCCTAAAAACGCGTTCGACATCCCGAACGAGTATTTTGGCTATAATGTATGTATAGACTTAAGAAATGTGTTGCTCGAACATGAGGGAAAATACTGTGCAAAAGTATACATAAACGAGAAAGAAGAAGGGGAGTACCCTATATACATAAAAGGGAAAAAGGTATTATCAAATGACTAGCGAACTGTTTAGTTTTTGCGACTCGAATAATGTACCAAGAATAAAAAATGTGTGCAAAACCGTTGGGCTATCTTTTGCAATTATCACTTCAATTCCTTTGACTTTGACGACAAATGATATAAGTTATACATATAATAATACTACAGGTGGAATGCAAGTGATAGAAAGTATCAGCATGGACACTAAAATCTGTGAAAGTGAAGGTATTTTAAAAGTGAGCATTGATGCAAGAAAATATGAAAACTTAAAATTGCTAAATACAATTTCTTCACTCGAAGAAAATTGGAATGGATACGGCGCAATAACTTTTTCAAAAGAGAGCATGGCTTTTTTTGAGAGCTTGATAAATGGTCTTGACGTTCAACCGATAATTTCTCCAACGGGAAGGGGAACTTTGTACCTTGAATATAGTGACGGGGCAGGAATGTTAGGATTTGAAGCATTTTGTGGAAAGATTGATATGGCCTTTATCTCTGATGATGGCAGAATCCGGAATACAACGATAGACAAAAACTTTAATGAAGAAATAAATAAGATGGTGGAAAATTATTATGGAAAAAGACTGCATTAAAGATGAGGAGAGGCTGTATCGTGCAATTTTAAACAAAATGCCGAATGCAATTGTAAATGGGAGAGTAATGCCATCCGTGTTTATTCAGGAGAATACTGGTACGTCTGTGGAACGAGATGGAGACAGAGAACATAATGAAATTCTTGAGACATTAAAGAGTCGGTTTAACAGAAATGGAAAAGAAGACAATTATCTTGGGGCTGCAAGCGTAACAGCAAAAGGATGCAGGGCTGCAAAGGCATACCCGAGCGCCTGTGGCAATAGAAAAAATATTTTTCATGCTGAAATACATGAATCGGAAACGGAGATTTTGTTGTCACTCACAAAAGCGATGCTAATATCGAGAATGTGTGCGTTACATCTTAAATGATAGAAAAGATTAAATTAAATAGAAAAAAAGAGCCCTTAGCTGAGCAATACGGTTTTACCTAATAACATTACTAAGCAAAAGGCTCTTTATTATTTTGACACCATTTTTGAAAAAAAACGGTGAAATAATGCGAAAGATACCAAAGAGGATCTTTTTGTGTGAACACAAGGCGCAAATCAAAAAGTGTCACACTAAGTGTCACACCAAATAGCACCAAATAGCACCATTTTGGGCATTTTTGTTACAAATAATTACAAAAAATAAGCAAGCAAAAACCCTTGAAATTGTTGGAATATCAAGGGTTTTATACTGGTGGACGATAAGAGGCTCGAACTCTCGACCTCTGCGTTGCGAACGCAGCGCTCTCCCAGCTGAGCTAATCGCCCATGCTATCAAAAGATTCCAAATGATATGAAATTTGAAATCAGATAGGCAACTGCGGCCATCACACATGTGAAGGAGATGACTTTAGATTTGACTTTGGATTCCTTGTCGAAGACTGCCATGGATGTAATCCAGGATATGACCAAGGTGATTAGTGCAATTAAAGTCATCCGGTTTATGATTGCAGCCCATCCGCGACAGAAATAGCAGATGATCGCAATGACCAAAACCGTAATGATGTATTTGAGCCAGCCCCCACGGTCAAAAATAACAGGGATGAGCAGTGCAGCCCATATGACGCCGAGGAGCAGGCACTTTAATATCAATATAACGAATGCTTCCATAAGTATCCTTTCAGAAATTTCATCTACCTGCTGATTATAACACATTTTGCCGCAATATGGAACAGCCTTTGTGCAGATAGTGGACTTTTTTTTCTCTGTGTGATAAACTTTATGACAGAGTCATGCGAAAGCGGTGGAGAAGGTACAATGAAACACACTACGAACATTTTGGAAGAACTTCTTGAAAGTGAATATAAAGGGCTGATTTATATTGACGAACAAAACAGAATCGGCTCATATAGCAAGCGTGCGAAGGAAATAACCGGAATTATTTCCGAGGATGGGCGATGCCATGCCGCAGGCAGCATCAAAGAAGGCGACATTGTGATTATCTGCGATAACGAAATCGGAAATGATGATGCCTTGTCACCGGCCGATTTGCTGCACATTAACATAAACGATAAAAACATCGCAAAGGGCGATGCCATCGTTGCCGTGGGCGTTTACCACAATAAAAAAATCAAGCCGCAGTATAAATACATCAAAAGCTATAGCCCAAATGGGAAGTTTGAACTGAAAACAAACTATCTCGGGTTTGAGATTGTAAGCCGAATTGACTTTGCAAATAACAGCGCAGACATTACAGTGAATAACGAAACCTATACAATGAGGTATTTTGAAGCTGTGGGGCACATGGTTGTCATTGACGGAATTACGGGTGAAATAAAATTTTTTCAGAGCCGTGGGTACGGATTCCGCGGAGAGGAGATAGGAAAACTTTTTTCAGGCAGAGGCTATATGGCAAAGGCAAGTGCCGACGAGAATAAGGAGGATACACCTGCGATTGAGGGGCTCGGAATTCAGAATGTTATACACGGCGAGGCATTCATCACGAAAATAGAAGACATGATGAAAAAGACAAACGGCTGTGTTGAAAAAGGTATTTACGAAATTCACAGACGACCGATTTTTTGTATTTTTGTAAGGGTCAGGAGTTTGCAGAAGCAGGACGGAGTCTATGTGATCATTCAGGACGCGTCGCTGCTTGAAGAGATGCGAAAGGAAAGAAACGCAATCATACAGCTTTTGGAAGAACGGCAGAAGAAGAAATCACATAATGAGGACAAGAACCGGGAATTTGAAATTGCGGGGCTGAATGATTTTATCGGAAGAAACCCGTCGATGGCAGAGGTCAAGAGGCTGGCATATAAAGCATCGCAGACGATGTTCAATGTAATCATAACGGGGGAAAGCGGAACGGGAAAGTCAAGGCTTGCGAAGAATATACATAACATGGGGAATCCGGGTGCTCCGTTTGTGGAGGTAAACTGCAATGCAATCGCGCCGAGCTTGTTTGAGAGTGAACTTTTCGGCTATGCACCGGGGGCGTTCACAGGTGCGGCGACGGGAGGCAAGGCAGGGTTCTTCGAAGAGGCGAACGGGGGAACCATTTTTCTGGATGAAATCGGGGAGATTCCGCCGGACATTCAGGTCAAGCTGCTGCATGTGCTCCAAAATAAAAGAATCTACCGTGTCGGTTCCTCGAAGCCGATTGATGTCAATGTGCGGGTAATCACTGCAACGAACAGAAATCTTGAAGAGGAAGTGCGGCAGGGTAGGTTCAGACAGGATTTATACTACAGAATCAATGTGTTTCCGATAGGTATTCCGCCGCTCAGGCAGAGAAAGGATGACCTTTATGTTTTGATAAATTCAATTTTGAGTGATATATGTGTAAGATATGACATGAAGCCGATGCTTTTGTCGGAAGAGGCACTTAACAAAATGATGCGCTACAGTTGGCCGGGAAATGTGCGGGAGCTTGAGAATGTCATCGAGCGCGCCATAACGATTTGCGACTCTCCGGTTATTTATTCGGAGCACATTCTGATTCATGATGACGAAGAAGAAGGAAAAACCCTAAAAGAACAGCTGCTGAAGGAAGAAAAGCGCATCATAGCGGAGGCTCTGATGAGAAATAATGGGAGTCGGCAGAAGGCCATGGAGGAGCTGGGTCTTTCCAAGACGGTATTTTATGAAAAGTTGAAAAAGATTAGGTTCTAAAAATAGGAATTTAAGTTCGGAAAACAGGACACTATTTTGTCCTGTTTTTTTTCTGCTCTTTTTCAGCAAGAAAAAAATGTTGAAAATTAACGATTTTTGCCGCTTGCAAAACAATATTGAATTGTTGGCATTCTTTTTGCTTTAGTATTATCTGAAAGCGAAAAGGAATTCTTGATAGAAATTACGATACGGAGGAGAGAGACTTGATAAAAGAAATCAAAAATAACGAGTTATATTTTGACGGATGCAGCACGACCGATCTGGCTAAGCAGTACGGAACGCCGCTCTATGTGATGTCCGAGACGGGAATCAAGGAGAAAATCGGAGAACTTAAGAAATCATTCCTTGATAAATATCCGAATACGAGAATCGCGTATGCCTGCAAAGCTTTTTGCACGACTGCGATGTGCAAGATCTGTGACACAGAAGGACTTTGCATCGATGTTGTCTCCGGCGGAGAGCTTTACACCGCGAAGAAAGCCGGCTTCCCTGCAGAACGAATTGAGTTCAACGGCAACAACAAACTGCGTGGGGAGATTGAGGATGCTTTGGACTACGGAATCGGAAGATTTATCGTGGACAGCGAGCCGGATTTTAAGCAGATTGAAGAAGTCTGCAAAGAGAAAAACATGACTGCAAATATTTTGCTGAGAATCACGCCGGGCGTAGCAGCAAGTACGCATGACTTCATCATAACAGGAAAGCGCGACTCGAAGTTCGGTGTTCCTCTTGATGAGGATGTGTTTTATCCGCTTGCGGAGAGAGCCATCAAATCTGAGCATATAAACCTTCTGGGACTGCATTTTCACATCGGCTCACAAATCCTTGATAACGATGCATATCTTAAATCACTGGATGTAATGCTCGGGCTTGTGGAAGAACTCAAGAAGCGCTTCGGATACGACACAAAAGAGTTGAATCTTGGCGGTGGCTTCGGCGTCAAGTACACCGATGAGCAGCCAAAGCCATATTCTTATTATATCGACCCGATGATGAAAAAAATCGCATCGAAGTTCGCAGAAATGCAGATCAAAATGCCGGCGGTTGTATTTGAACCGGGAAGAAGCATTGTTGCCGAGGCGGGACTCAGCCTTTATACAATCGGAAATATCAAAGACATCAGCGGCGTAAGAAAATACATCGCCGTAGACGGCGGCATGGCAGACAACATCCGACCGGCACTCTATGAGGCAGTCTATGACGGCGTGGTTGCAAACAAGGCGGATGAGCCGAGAAACGACAAAGCCACGATATGCGGCAAGACTTGTGAGTCCGGAGACATTCTGATAAGAGACTGTGCGGTTACGGACAAGGCAGAAAAAGGCGATTTGTTCGCAATCTTTTCAACCGGTGCTTACGGGTTCTCTATGGCGAGCAATTACAACAATTGCCCAATTCCGGCAGTTGTCCTTGTAAGGGAGGGCAAAAGTTCGATTATCGTGAAGAGACAGAGTTATGAGCATATGACTGCAAATCACGAAATACCGGAATGGCTTTAACACCAAATTACCATCGATTGATTAGCGTAAGCGGATTGATATTCCACAATTATATGGCTTGGGTTGCGGTCATTTCTATGTTATTATTAACATTAACAGGACTGGACAGATTTATCCCGCTTTTCAAGCTTCCGAAGGAATCTCAGGTTTACTTAAAGAAGAATGCAAAGGAAGCAGCATAATCTGTCTTTGCAAAGGATAACGGTAAAACGAAAGGACAGAAAATGAAATTTTTTATATCAGCAGATTTGGAAGGCACAAACGGAGTCGTTTCCCCGGGAGAAATCATCCCCGGGGAACTCGGCTATGAGGCTGCCAGGATTTTGATGACAGAAGAAGTCAACGCAGCAGTCAGAGGGCTGTTTGATGCGGGCGCAGATGAAGTTTTGGTATGTGACTCACACGAAGTCGCACAAAACATCCGCGTGGATCTTTTGGATGAAAGGGCGTTTCTGCTCAGGGGAGACTGCCGCCCGGATTCCATGGTTCACAGCATTGATTCAAGTTATGACGGGCTTCTCCTTTTGGGACATCACGCGATGTTCGGAACGCAGAACGCTGTGCTTGACCACACCTATGACCAGTATCTCATAAGAGAGATGAAAGTGAATGACACCGCATACGGAGAAGTGGGAATCAATGCGCTTTATGCTGCAGAACAGGGGGTTCCGTTCATCATGGCATCCGGCGATGACGCTTTGGAAAAGGAAGCACAGGCATTCTGTGCGGAAGTGGAAATTGCAGTTGTGAAATATGCGCAAGGGCGATATTCGGCAAAGTGCCTGCCTCGCAAAGCCGGCCTTGATTTGATTTACGACAAGGCAAAGAAAGCCGCAGAAAATGCGAAGAATGTCGCGTGTGCAAAGATTCCGGAAGAAATTACGATGGAAATCACATTCCAGCAGACCGTCATGGCGGACGGCGCGGAAAGAGTCAAGGGAATCGTCAGAAAAGGGCCTATGACTGTTGCATATAAATGTGCAAGCATGAAGGAATATATGGAAATGAGACAAGTAATATTCCGTGCGGCAAGCGAATTTTATGATTCGAGATTTTAGCCGGGCAGGATGTTTGGGAGGAAAACGCGAATGAAATTCACGAAGATGCAAGGAGCCGGCAACGACTTCATTATCATAAACAACATGGAAGAAAAGCTGTCTGTCGAAAAGCTTGGGACTTTGGCGAAGCGAATATGCACAAGACGCCTTTCCATAGGAGCGGACGGACTTATGGTCGTGGATGCACCTACAGAGGGCGGTGACTACAAGATGCGCTTTTACAATGCCGATGGAAGTCTCGGTGAAATGTGCGGAAACGGTGCCAGATGCATAGCAAGGTATGGGTACGAAAACGGCCTTGCAGGAATTACGCAGCGCGTGGAAACAACCGCCGGTCTTGTAATCGGGGAAAGAATCGATGAAAGACAGTATCGGATAAGATTAAACGACATCAGCAAAATCAATATCGACGAGAAAATTACCGTTGACGGAATCGAAAGAACCTATTCGTACGTTGAACTCGGAAATCCGGGTCTGCCGCATGTCGTAATGGAAATTCCGGGACTGTCAACCATGGATAAAGAGGAACTGAGACATCTCGGCAAGGAACTCCGATACAATAAAAAGTTTCCAAAGGGTGCCAATGTGAATTTTTACGAGATAACCGGAAGGGACACTCTCACAGAACTCACATACGAGCGAGGCGTTGAGGACTTTACCATGGCCTGCGGCACAGGCACCGGAAGCGTTGCAGCGGTTCTTACGGAAAAAAATCTTGTAAGCGGAAACGATGTGCGTGTAAGTGTGCCTGGGGGAGAATTGTTTATCACAATCAAAAAAGATTTCAAAAACGGCAGTGTGAAGGATATTTTTCTTACCGGACCTACCAACATCGTTGCGGAAGGTGTCGTTACGGACGAAGAACTTTTACTTTAGAATTACTTATTTTTATACCCGAATCGGTGGGAGAAAACGCATCGATTCGGGTGTTTTTGCATTATATATTTGCTTTTCTTGCGATTTTCTATTAAAATAGATGTATACATTCCGCGCGGATCTGCCGCGCCGGACCTTAGAAAGGAGCACCGATGGCACAGTTATACTATAGATACAGCACAATGAACGCCGGAAAGTCCATTGAACTGATTAAAGTTGCATACAATTACGAGGAAAGAGGAAAACATGTTCTGACGCTGATTCCGTCAATCGACAACCGATACGGGACAGGGGTTGTGACCTCCAGAATCGGAATACAGAGAGAAGCGACGATTGTGGGAGATGACACGAATATTTTGGAATTGTTTATGCGCGAAAATGAAAAGCAGAAAATTGACTGCGTACTGATTGACGAGTGCCAGTTTCTCAAAAAGCACCATGTTCAGGAACTGGTTGAAATTGTGGACAGCTTCGATGTTCCGGTGCTTGCTTACGGGCTGAAAAACGACTTCAGGAACGAGCTTTTCGAGGGTTCTTATTATATGCTGATTTATGCGGATAAAATCGAAGAAATCAAGACAATCTGCTGGTGCGGACGCAAGGCGACGATGGTAGCAAGAATTGTGGACGGACAGTTTGTAAAACAGGGCGAGCAGATTGTGGTCGGCGGCAATGATATGTATGTTTCCCTTTGCCGCAAGCATTATAACGACGGCCGTTTGGGACCGGACAGATAAGAACAAGGCGGGAAGATTATGAATTTTGGAATGAGAAATGTGAGAAAAGTGCTGATTATGGCAGTTGTTTTGACGATAAGCATCTGTGGCTTCTTGTGTGCAGATCATGCTTTTGCGGCACAGCTAAGAACCGGTGTTGTCGCAACGACCTCACTCAATGTAAGAAGCGGAGCGGGCATTGAATATAAGCCTACAGGTTTTTTGGCTCTGTATGACAAGGTGACGATCTTGGATGAGACATATGACCGCAACGGCAGCAAATGGTATCACATAAAATATAAGACGACAAAGACGGGTTACGCATCTGCGGACTATATCACGGTTGAAAGCGGCAATGAGTATGTGTATGATGAGAAATTCGAAAATAAGCTGGATACTGAAGGCTTTCCGGAGACATACAAGACATATTTGAGAAAAATACACGCAAATCATCCCGAATGGACCTTTAAAGCAGCACATACCGGACTTTCATGGAACGACGTAATCGAAAAAGAAAGTGCCTTGGGCAAGTCTTTGGTTGCCTCAGGTTCCCCGGCTTCCTGGAAATCAAAAGCCGCGGGAGCATATAACGCGGAAACCGGCAAGTACATTGTTTTTGACAGCGGCGGATGGGTCTGTGCATCGCGGGGAATCATAAAATATTACATGGATCCGAGAAATTTTATGAATGAAGTGGGGATATTCCAATTCCTGACCCATGCATATGATGGCGAAACGCAGACGGCAGCAGGTCTTCGCACCTTGCTTTCCGGCACATTCATGGATTCCTATCTGGCTGATGAGCCGTCGGCAGCTTACACAAGTGTCTTAATGGAAGCCGGGGCGAGAGCGAATGTCAATCCGTATGTACTTGCTTCCATGATTCTCGTAGAACAGGGTTCAAGCGGCAGGGGTAAATCCATCTCAGGCAGCGTATCCGGATATGAGGGATATTACAATTACTTCAATGTGGGCGCATATCGCAGCGGAAGCATGGATGCCGTTGAGCGAGGCCTGTGGTATGCATCGCAGAACGGCAGTTATTCGAGACCGTGGAACAGCATACGAAAGGCAATCGAAGGCGGTGCCGAGTTCTACAGCGAGAACTATGTTCAGAGCAGCAAAAATACATTGTATTTTAAAAAATGGAATGTAATGAACGGTATCGCTCAGGTGGCGCAGGGGCAGTACATGACCAACGTGCAGGGTGCGGAGAGCGAAGCTGCGGCACTCAGAAACGGATATGCTTCGGTGCTTGATACTTCGATGACTTTCCTGATTCCGGTATATGACAACCTCCCTTCAAAGGCCGCGGCACTGCCTGCGGACGGCGAGGAGGAAATTATTGAACCGACGGAGCCGGAAAAACCGGATACCCCGGACACACCGGACAAGCCGGAGGAAGAGGCTGCAAATCAGGCTAAGATTCAAAAGTACAAAGACGGACTTGCTAAGACTGAAGTTATCAATCTGAAGGCGGAGGCAGGAAGAAAGAAAGTTAAACTCACCTGGAAAAAATCCGCATCGGGCTATGCTGTAGACACCTATCAGATTTGGCGTTCGGTTAAAAAATCTTCGGGATATTCCAAGATATTCACATCTTCAAATCCGAAGAGCTGCTATTACATAAATACAAAGGGTTTGTCACCAAATACGAGTTACTGGTATAAAGTAAGAGGAGTGAGAACGGTATGCGGCAAGACGCTTTATACGCCGTTCACCAAAATTAATGTCAAAACGAAAAGGTGATGTTTATGAAAGACATTCTGTATTTTTTCAGTGATATGAATGCATTTTCCATTGCTTTGCGGCTTTTGCTTGCAATGCTCCTGGGAAGTCTGGTGGGCGTGGAGAGAGCCAACAAGAGATATGCCGCAGGAATAAGAACCTTCGCACTTGTGTGCATGGGATCTGCACTTGCAACGATAACGGGACTGTATCTATCGGAAATATCCGCATACCCTGCGGACATCGGCAGAATCCCGGCACAGCTTTTGTGCGGAATCGGATTCCTCGGTGCGGGTACGATTATCGTTACGGACAGGCGGCAGGTCAGAGGCCTTACGACCGCTGCGGGACTTTGGGTCACCGCAGCGATGGGAATTGCAATCGGCGCAGGGTTCATATGGGCGGCGTTGGTATGTTTCGTGCTGATGATTATAACGACGTATTTCATGTATTACATGACAAGACATGTGGAAAATCATACGAGAACCACGGAAATGTACATCGAACTGGAGCAAAAAGCCGTTGAAGTCCTTTTAGATTTTATAAAGTCCGAGGAATATGAAGTAAATTCCATCGAACGCAGAAAAGAGCAGCCGCTTGTTGAGGGTGACATGGTGCTCAGAATCAGAATCGACTTAGGCAAACGGGAAAATCACAAAATGATAATGCACGACATCAAGGCAATTGACGGCGTGCATTATGTGGAAGAGCTATCTTGATTCGGCATATTTGCCCTGCCAGGTATCAAGCAGATGCATCCGCTCATCGATACCGTTTAAAATCGTGCGTTTATTGAAGCTCCACGGCGGATTGATTAAAATGGAGCGGGGCGCATCGCCGGTAAGGCGATGGATTGTGACCTCGGGCGGTATGATTTCGAGGCATTCCACAACCAAATTAACATATTCTTCAATGGAAGCGAAAGGCTGGTAGTCGGGATAGAGATATTCCATCTGCGAGCCTTTTACTATATTCAGAAGGTGGAGCTTCATGCCGAACAGCCCCGGGATAGAAGAAACATATCTTACAGAATCCAGCATATCGTCGTGAGATTCGCCCGGAAGTCCCAAAATAAGGTGCACGACGGTTTTTATCCCGCGTGCCGACAGCTGCACCATTGCTTGATCAAAAACGCTCAAATCGTAACATCTGTTTATCAGATTTGCACTGCCTTCGTGTATTGTCTGAAGTCCGAGTTCGACCCAGAGAAAATAGGTTTTGTTGATTTCGGACAGAAGGTCTAGAACTTCTTCGGAAAGACAGTCGGGTCTTGTGCCGATCACGAGTCCTTCAATCTTTGGGTTTTTCAAGACTTCGTTGTATTTTGCGGCGAGTTCGGATACCGGGGCGTAAGTGTTTGTGTGATTCTGAAAGTAGCCGAGATAGCGTGCATGCGGCCATTTGTCCGAAAGCAGGCGGATTTGATCGTCGATATCGGAAGCAAATTCTCCGGAACCGCTGTCGGAACAAAATATACATCCACCCACGCCTTTTGAGCCGTCGCGGTTGGGGCAGGTAAAGCCGCCGTCGATGGCAAGCTTGATGGTTTTTTCGCCGAAAGTCCGTTTCAGCCAGGTGCTTATAGAATGATATCTTTTATCTCCGAAAAGTTTTTGTAAATCTTCATTTAATGCCGTATTCATAGGGATTTTCCTCTTTATATTCGTTCAATTTTGTGGTATAATTTAATGTCATATAATAAATTTAAAATAAAAACCCACACTTGTCAAGAAAGGAGGCGCAGGAGATGAACGCAGAAAAAAAGATGAGCCCTGCGGAATGCAGAATCTGCAGTGAGTTTGCCAACCACGGATACTATCCTCAGGAACCTGAAACCAAGGTTGACAAGAAGCATGTGCTGCTCCATTCCTGCTGCGGACCGTGCAGCACGGCATGTATCGAAAGACTTTTGCCGGACTACAAGATAACCGTATTCTTTTACAATCCGAATATCACAGACTCCGAAGAGTACGAAAAACGCAAAGAAGCTCAAATTCAGTTTATCAATTCGTTCAACCGGCGCGTTACGGATGAAGACAAGATTTCATTTATGGAAGGAGAGTATTTGCCGGAGGACTTTTATAAAGTCTGTGCCGGCTACAGCAATGAGCCCGAAGGAGGACTGCGCTGTACCGAATGCTTCCGCTTGAGAATGGAACGAACGGCACAGGTGGCAGCAAGGACCGGAAATCCGATTTTCGGCACCACACTGACGGTAAGCCCTCACAAGAATTATCCGCTTATTTCAGCACTGGGAACGGAAATTGCCGCAATTTACGGCATTGAGTTTCTCGATGTGGATTTTAAGAAGAAAAACGGATTCCAAAGGAGCATAGAACTCTCCAAGGAATACGGGCTTTACAGGCAGAACTACTGCGGGTGCGAATACTCGAAATGGTATTAGAAACAAAAAAATTCAAATAAATTCACACAAGAGGAGGACAGAATAATGTTGCCATTAATTTTACCTGAAAACTATGAATCAGCCATAGATCTTATGGAAAGCCAGAGAGCAATCAAAAAAATCAAAGACTTTTTCCAGCAGGAATTAGCATACGGACTGCAGCTTCGCCGTGTATCGGCACCGCTTTTTGTTGACCCGAAGACCGGTCTCAACGACAACCTGAACGGCACGGAAAGAAGAGTAAGCTTTACACTTAAGGATATTGACGAACTGGAAGTGGAAGTCGTACAGTCCCTTGCAAAGTGGAAGAGAATGGCACTCGGCAAATACGGAATCGAGCCGGGACACGGCATCTACACCGATATGAACGCCATCAGAAGAGACGAAGACCTCGATAACCTTCATTCCGTTTATGTTGACCAGTGGGACTGGGAAAAAGTTATCACAAAGGAACAGAGAACCGAAGAATATCTGAAAGAAACGGTTACGACCATTTACAATGCGATTAAGAACCTCGGCGACTATGTAAACAGACTTTACAGAAACATTCAGACGGAAATTCCGAACGAAATCTTTTTCATCACGACGCAGGAACTGGAAGATATGTATCCGGACAAAACACCGAAGGAAAGAGAAGATGCGATAACCAAGGAGCACGGTGCGGTGTTCATCATGAAAATCGGCGGACAGCTGGCTTCCGGACAGAAACATGACGGAAGATCCCCGGACTATGATGACTGGGAATTAAACGGTGACATTATCCTTTGGAACGAGGTGCTCGACCGTGCATTCGAGATTTCTTCCATGGGTATCCGTGTCGATGCGGAAGCAATGGGACGCCAGCTCGAATTGGCAGGATGCCCGGAAAGAGCGGAACTTCCGTTCCAGAAAGCAATTTTAAACGATGAATTGCCGTACACAATCGGTGGCGGTATCGGACAGAGCAGACTCTGCATGTTCTTCCTCCGCAAGGCACACATCGGTGAAGTGCAGGCGTCCGTATGGCCGCAGGCAATGATAGACAAATGTGCTGAGAACAACATTTATCTGCTTTAATTACTTAAATAATCCGAAGTCGGGAAGAATCAGAAATGAAATACGTAAATGTAGTAGTCGAAAACAAAAGCAAACATACGGATATGATTTTTACATACAGGGCTTGTGATTCCGGTGCCAAAACCGGTGACTGCGTTCTGATTCCTTTCGGCAGAGGGAATAAGACCAAACGCGGCTTTGTTTTCGGCATTACGGATGCTGCCGACTGCCCCGAAGAGAAAATCAAAGGCATACAGGGCATTGATCCAAACCTCTGCCTCAGCGAAGAGATCATTAAGACAGCAGCATGGATGAAACAGCGATATGCCATTACCTATTCCGATGCCATAAACTGCTTTCTGCCGCCGGGAAAACCCGCAGCAGAGGGAAAACAAAAAGAACCTTACAAGGATATTGAGGGAAATTACACGCAGCCGGACGCATTGACCGGCGAACAGCGGATTGCCGCAGATGTGATAAAAAGTGCGATTGACGAAGGCAGGCAGGAGAACTTCCTGATTCATGGAGTAACCGCAAGCGGGAAAACCCAGGTATATATGGAGGTGATTTCGGAATGCCTCGACAGAGGCAGAACCGCGATTGTGCTTGTACCGGAAATATCGCTTACGGGACAGCTTATTGAAAGATTTGTCGGAAGGTTCGGCAAGGAAGCGATTGCCGTCATGCATAGCAGGCTTACGCAGCGGGAAAGATATGACGAATGGCAGAGAGTTCGCAGCGGAAAGGCAAAAATTGTAATCGGTGCCAGGATGGGCGTCTTTGCACCGCTTGCAAACATCGGAGCAATCATAATGGACGAAGAGCACGAAGCCAGTTATAAGTCCGATATGACCCCGAAGTATGACACCGTGGAAATTGCACTGAAGCGTACGGCAGCGTGGGGCGGAGTTCTGGTGCTCGGAAGCGCAACACCCTCCGTCACCTCCTACGAGCGGTGCCGGGAGGGGATTTATCACCTTCTCACATTGAAAGAAAGATACAACAAAACTCCACTGCCGCATATTGAGATTGTCGACATGCGGGAGGAACTGCGAAGCGGGAATATGACGATTTTCAGCCGCAGGCTGTTTGATGCCGTATCGGATGCACTTCGAGAAGGCGAGCAAGTTATCCTTATGCAGAACAGGAGAGGTTATTCGAACTTCGTATCCTGCAGAGAATGCGGGGCCGTCATGAAATGCCCGGAATGCGGAATCTCGCTGGTCTATCACAAGAGCAGCGGATCTTTGGAATGTCATTACTGCGGCAGGAAGTACCGGCTTCCGGAGAAATGCCCGGAATGCGGAGGCAGATATCTCAAGCATTTCGGTATCGGAACGGAACAGGTGACAGAGGCTGTCTCAAAATATTTTCCGGATGCCGTGACGGCGCGTCTTGACTTTGATACCGTAAAGAAACGCTGCGAAATGGATCGGATACTGTCTGATTTTGCGAAGAAGAAAACGGATATACTCGTCGGAACCCAGCTGGTTGCAAAGGGACTTGACTTCGATAATGTGGGTGTTGTCGGAATCATCGCTGCGGACGTAACACTCAATATTCCGGATTTTCGTTCGGCGGAGAGAACCTTTCAGCTTATTACGCAGGCTGCAGGAAGAGCCGGCAGAGGTACGAAACAGGGACTTGTGGTTGTACAGACATACGAGCCGGATAATTACACGTTCCGCTTTGCAAAGGACAATGATTATGATGATTTTTTCAAAGAGGAAATTAAATTAAGGAAGTTTATGAACTATCCGCCTTTCGGTGATATCATCATGGTAAGTTTTACTTCCGCGGACGAGCGAGATGCGGTTTCGGCCGCGGCACGGTGCGAAGCATACATGAAAAATGCACTCGGATCGGAAAACAAGAGAAATGTTCTTTCGCACAAACCGGACACCTTGTTCAAGGGCAGGGACAGTTTCCGGGAATATATCGTCATAAAATGCCCGAAGAACCTCGGCAGCGACGGAAACGAAAGAAATCGATACATGTTTTATCTGGAAAGCTTTCAAAGAAAGCTCACGGATGAAAAAGCAAATGTGAACATAACGGTGGATGTGAATCCGTACAGTATTTTCTAAAACCAGGAAGGAGAATCAGAAGATGGCAATAAGAAATGTTGTGCTGGAAGGCGACGAAATACTCAGAAAAAAATGCAGAGAGGTTACGGAGGTTACCGACCGCATTCGGATGACCATGGAGGATATGCTTGAGACGATGCGAAGTGAATACGGAGTCGGAATCGCAGCACCCCAGGTTGGGATTATGAGAAGAATGTTCATTGCCGAGCCGGAACCGGGAAGGGTTTATTACATGATTAACCCGGTGATTCTGGAGCAGAGCGGCGCAGATCCGGGAGATGAAGGCTGTCTCAGCGTTCCCGGCAAAATCGGCACGGTTACAAGACCTGATTATATTAAGATTGAGGCTCTGGATCTCTCCGGAGACAAACAGACTTACGAGTTCCATGATTTCGATGCGAGAGTTATGTGCCATGAATATGATCATCTGGATGGAATTCTCTATATCGATAAAGCAGTGAATATAAGGAATGCGGACGAAGATTACCAGGAAATCGAGGATTTTGAAGAGTAGGAGCAGCAAATGAAAATAGCATTTATGGGAACACCGGAATTTGCCGTTACGGTTTTGGAGGGTCTCCTTAATACAAAACACGAAGTGGGACTTGTCGCAACGCAGCCGGATAAGGCAAAGAACCGGGGAAAGAAAATTCAATATACGCCTGTGAAGGAAAAGGCTCTTGAACATAACATCAAAGTTCTTCAGCCTGAAAAGGTAAGAGGGAACGAAGAATTCCTCGAAGAACTCAAAGACTACAGGCCTGACATCATTGTGGTTGCTGCGTACGGGCAGATTCTGCCGAAGGAAGTCCTGGAACTTCCGAAATACGGCTGTGTAAATGTACATGCATCGCTGCTTCCGAGACTCAGAGGCGCAGCACCGATTCAGCGCGCAATCATCGAAGGCGATGAGGAGACCGGCGTTACGATTATGCAGATGTCGGAAGGGCTCGACACAGGAGATATGCTCGCCAAAGAAAGCATCAAGATCGGCACGATGAATTACAGCATGCTGCACGATGCACTTGCGGAAATCGGAGCAAGACTCATGGTTCATACCCTTGACCTGATAGAAGAGGGGAAAATCAGTCCCGAACCGCAGGATGACAGCAAATCCAGCTATGCCAAGATGGTATTTAAGCAAGAAGGAAAAATTGACTTTACGCGGCAGCCGGAGGCGGTGGAACGTCTTATTAGAGGCTTTGACCCATGGCCGGGTGCTTTTTGCGAATATGAAGATATGGTAATGAAACTTTGGAAAGCACAGCCGCTTTGCGAAAATACCGGAAAAGAGCCGGGAACCATTATCGAGGTTTCCGCCCGGGGCATTAAAATTGCCTGCGGAGACGGGGCACTCCTGGTAAGCGAAATTCAGATTCCGGGAAAGAAACGCGTTGCGGTCCCGGAGTATTTAAAGGGAAATCAGATTAAAGAAGGGATTATTTTAAAGTAACAGGGAGGACGTATTATGTGGGATAGTTATTTTTCGTATTACGCGACAGGAATACTGCTGATTCCTGCGATTCTTTTTACGCTTTATGCACAGATGAAGGTTAAATCAAACTTCAGCCGCTATTCAAGAATCAGAAACGACAGAAATCTGACGGGTGCCCAGGCGGCGAGAAAGGTTCTCGATGCCAACGGGCTTACCGATGTAAACATTGAGGCTGTCAGAGGAAGCCTCACCGACCATTATGATCCGAGAAAGCGCGTCCTTCGCCTTTCCGAATCGGTATGCAATGTGAACTCCATTGCGGCAGTAAGCGTGGCCTGCCACGAAGCAGGGCATGCACTTCAGCATGCAAACGGCTATGCACCGCTCAAAATCAGAAACAGTATCGTTCCGCTTGTAAACTTTGCATCGAATTTCAGCTGGATTCTGGTTGTGATCGGAATCGGCCTGCTTGCATCAAACAACTATATCGGAGATACGGTATTCAATATCGGAGTCATTATGATGGTTATTGTAATTCTTTTTCATACCGTTACGCTTCCGGTGGAATTTAACGCAAGCAGCCGGGCGTTGAAACAGATGGAAGAACTTGCGATTATCGATGAGGACGAGGAAGTGGGCGCAAAGAAGGTGCTCAGAGCCGCAGCTCTCACTTATGTGGCAGCGCTTGCGGTTGCAATTGGCAACCTTCTCAGAATGCTTGCACTCAGAGGAAGAGATTAATGGATTTAAACAGAAAAACTGCCTACGAAATCCTTCTGGATGTCGAGAAAAACGATGCATACTCAAACTTTGCCATCAATCATTTTGTTAAGAAGAATGAACCGGACAAAGAGACATTTGTGAGGGAGCTTGTATACGGCGTTCTTGAGAACAAAATTCTGCTCGACTACTATCTGGATGCATTGATACCGAGCGGGGTTAAGAAGGTAAAAAAACAGGAGCTGACACTCCTTCGCATGGGCCTCTATCAGCTTGTGTATATGGACTCGGTTCCCGCATACGCTGCCGTAAACGAAACAGTGAATTTGGCGAGACGTTTTGTACGCGGAAAAGATAAGTTCATAAATGGAGTTCTCCGCGGATACCTCAAGAACAAAGAGATAATTTCCCTGCCGGATTCCGAAAAAGATCCCGTGAAATATCTAAGCATCGCATATTCCGTGAACGCATGGATTGTAAAGCTCTGGCTGGACACCTACGGCAGGGAGCAGACAGAAGCAATCCTGAAAGCCGTAAACAAAACACCGAAGCTTTCCGTTCGTGTGAACCTAATGAAGACGGATGCGGAAATGCTCGCCGGTGAATTGCAGAGCGAAGGGTTCTGCGTTGAAATTTCCGGCAAAACGGACCGGGGATTGTTTGTAAGCGGAAGCAGACTGCTTGAGAGCAATGCATACAAACAGGGACTTTTTTCCGTTCAGGACATTGCGTCCGTGATGGCATCCGACATCCTGGATGCAAAACCGGGCGATACAGTCATCGATGTCTGTGCGGCTCCGGGCGGCAAGACGATTGCAACGGCGGAAAGAATGAAAAACCAAGGAAGAATCCTTGCCATGGATTTTTACGAGCATAAACTTGTGCTTATTGAGGAACAGGCAAGGCGCTGCGGTATTGACATTATTGAAACAAAGTGCCATGATAGTACGGAAGGCATTTCCGAATTTGCCGGCAGGGCAGACAGGGTTCTTGCAGATGTTCCGTGCTCGGGACTTGGGGTAATGGGAAGAAAACCCGAAATTAAGTACAGAGAAAACCCCGATTTGGAAGAACTTACGCAAAAACAAGCGAAAATACTTGAGCAGGCTTCCCATTATGTGAAATCTGGAGGAACGCTCGTATACAGTACTTGCACAATTAACAGAAATGAAAACGAAAGGCAGATCGAAAATTTCCTGAAGAAACACGCTGATTTCAGGGTGGATAGGAAGCTTCAGCTTTTGCCGACAGAGGGTACAGACGGATTTTTTATTTGCAGAATGATTAGGGGATAACCCGTGGAAGGAGTAAAATATGCATGTCGGTTTCAAATCCGATAAGGGATTAAGAAGAACAAACAATGAAGACGCATGCTTTGTGATGCTTCCCGATAAGGTTTATGTCGTAGCTGACGGTGTGGGTGGCAGCAATGCCGGGGAAATAGCAAGCCGAACCGCAGTAAACGAAATCGCAAACTACATAACGGAGCATCCGATTGCCGAAGCAACGAATAAATATGCCATCGTAAACTATCTCCAAAAATGCCTTGACGAGGCAAACAAAGAGATTTTCCGATTATCGCATACATACGAAGAAAACAGCGGAATGGCCACGACAGTCGTAATCGTATATGCAATCGACAACAAGGCATATATAACAAACATAGGAGACAGCAGAGCGTATCTTTACAGACACGGCAAACTTATACAGCTCACAGAGGATCATACTTATGTGAATACCCTCGTAAAAGCAGGAATTCTTTCCAAGGAGCAGGCGGAGGTCGACGAACGAAAGAATGTGATCACGAAAGCACTCGGAGCGGAGCCGACGGTTGAACCTGATTTTTTCCAGGTGGAAATCATGAAAGATGACATTTTTGTCATTTGCACCGACGGACTTTACGATGAGGTGGAAAACGGTGAGATGATAGAGGTTTTAAATAAGAATCAGTCGATGTCTGATGTTTGCACAGAACTGATTAATCGCGCAAACAAAAATGGCGGCAGAGATAACATAACGGTTATTTGTTTAAAAGTTACGGAGGAGGATATCGATGAGCAACAGATTACTAGCCGGAAGGTATGAACTGATTGAAAAAATAGGCGAAGGCGGAATGGCAATTGTATATAAGGCAAAGTGCCGTCTTCTGAACAGATATGTGGCAATTAAGATTTTGCGTCCCGAATTCACAAAGGACGAGCAGTTTGTTGAGAATTTCAGAAGAGAGTCTCAGGCGGCAGCGGGACTTTCCCATCCGAACATTGTGAGTGTTTACGATGTCGGACAGGAAGGCAATATTCATTTTATCGTAATGGAGCTTGTGGAAGGCAAGACCTTGAGCGAACTTATTGAAGAAAAGGGCAGACTTGACTATAAGGAAGCAATCAATATCACAAGACAGGTTGCATCTGCACTGAGCCTTGCACACAAGAATCAGATTGTACATAGGGATATTAAGCCGCACAATATATTGATTACCAATACAGGCGTCGCAAAGCTTGCGGATTTCGGTATCGCGAAGGCTGTAAGTGCGTCTACGATCATAGGCGGAAACAACAAAGTGATGGGCTCGGTTCATTACTTTTCGCCGGAACAGGCAAGGGGTGCCTATGTGGACGAGAGGTCGGATATTTATTCTCTCGGTATCGTTCTTTATGAGATGCTCACAGGCAAAGTACCGTTTGACGGAGACAATCCGATTTCCATCGCACTCATGCACATAAACGACCCAATGCCTTCGGTCAGTGCCGAGGTTCCGGGAATTCCTCCGCAGCTCGAAAAAATCATCATGAAAGCAACGGATAAGTATCAGACGAACCGTTACAGAACTGCGGACGAAATGATCGAAGATCTTGACAATATAGAGTTCATAACCAAAGTTATGGGGCAGAAAGCATTTACCATTGCAGGCGAAGAGGAAAAAGAACAGCCTGCTGTATCTGTGCATCCGGAAAGGGAGCGCACGCACCGCAAGAGCGAACCTGCCGGAAACACCGAGGAATCGGATAAAACACTGGAAAGGGCGAACAAAATCTCAACGGGATTCATTATCGGTGCTGTAGCGGTACTGGTTATCGCAGGCATTATCGGCCTTGGAGCACTTCTTGGCTGGTTCAGCGGCGACAGCGAAGAAATTAAGGTGCCGAATTTCGTCGGAAGCACTTTTGAAAAAGCACAGGCACTGGCTCAGGAAACCGGTCTTGAAATTGCACGTGGCGAAGATGTATACAGTCCGGATCAGGAAGAAGGAAAGATTACATCGCAGAATCCTACCGCCGATTCTGTTGTTTCACCGGGCAAATTAATAACGGTATATGTAAGTAAGGGCAAGAAGGACGGTGTGGTCCCTAAGATTGTCGGGATGGATTACAAAGGGGCGAGTGAGTATCTGAAGACATTCGGATTTGAACTTGGAATCGTGAAGACAGAGAGCAGCACGCTGCCGGAAAACGTTATCATCGAACAATCGGTTGAAGAAGGCAGTACCGCATTAAAGGGCACAAAGATTGATGTTACCGTCAGTGACGGAAAAGGAAAAGAAACAGTCAAAATGCCGAACCTGATCGGCAAGACCCCGGATGAAGCGAACGCAATCATCGACACCGAGGGCCTCAAACTTGGAGATGCAACCTATGAAGAAACCACAACTACCGCACAAAACCTTATTTTCTGGCAGCAGTATCCGGAAGGAACAGAGCTTGAAAAAGGAACAGCTGTAAGTTATAAGGTAAGCAAAGGCGAAAAACCAAGCGGAAGCGGCAGTGAAGATTTCGGTGACGGTACGGAATCCGCAGACGAGTAATTGCTTATGATTGGATTGATAAAAAAAGGAATCGGCGGATTCTATTATGTAGAGACTGACAAGGGCCTGATTGAGGCAAAGGGAAGAGGCATTTTCAAAAAGGACGGGATCACGCTGATGGTCGGAGACAATGTTGAAATCAGCATCATCGACGAGCCCGAAAAGAAGGGTGTCATCGAAGCGATTCTTCCACGAAAAAATCAATTTATCCGGCCGCCGATTGCGAATGTGGATATCTTTGCAATCGTGTTTGCACCGCGAAAACCCAAGCCGAATTTTGCTTTGATCGATAAGTTCCTTATTATGGCGAAGATGAAAGGTGCAGAAGCGATTATCTGCATTAACAAATGCGACTTGGCAACTGAAGACGAAATTGCCGAAATAAAGGCCATGTATGCTCCGGTCTACCCGGTGCTTGAAATAAGCGCCAAAACAGGCAAGGGGATCAATGCGCTTGAGAATGAGATTTCAGGAAAACGGGTGGCTCTTGCAGGGCCGTCCGGCGTCGGAAAATCAACGATTCTCAACAGTATGATTCCACATGCCAACATGGAAACCGGTTCCATCAGCGAAAAAACCCAGCGCGGAAAACATACCACCCGCCATGTTGAAATATTCGACGCATATAAGGATGCAAAGGTGTTTGATACGCCCGGCTTCACTTCTTTTGAGATTTTGGAGGCGGAAGAAGACAACTTGCAGGCATATTATCCTGAATTTGAGCCGTATGCGGGAAGCTGCAGATATGACAACTGCAGGCATATCAAGGAGCCTGGCTGTACGGTGCAGAAGGCTGTTTCGGACGGCAGAATTCACCCAAAGCGATATGATTCCTATGTGTCGAACATGGAAGAAATAAGAAAAAGAAGGAAATACTGACTGTGTTTAAGCAGCCGGTCGAGAAAGAGGTAAGAAATGAAACTTGCACCATCGATTTTGTCGGCAGATTTTTCAGATCTGCTTGCGGATGTGAAAAAAATTGAAACCGGAGGGGCGGACTACATTCATGTGGATGTTATGGACGGGCATTTTGTACCGAATATAAGCTTCGGAGCACCTGTAATGAAATGCCTGAATGGCAAAACGACTGTTCCGTATGATGTACATCTAATGATTGAGAATCCGGATCTTTATATTGATGATTTTGTCACTCCGCAGACAGAGTACATAACTGTTCATCAGGAAGCTTCAAGACATCTTCATCGCACGATTCAAAAGATTAAATCGCATGGAATCAAAGCAGGTGTAGCTATCAATCCGGCAACGCCGGTATCAACCTTGTCGTGCGTATTTGAGGATGCAGACCTTATCCTGATCATGTCCGTAAATCCGGGATTCGGAGGACAGAAGTTCATACCAGGTGCGGTTTCCAAAGTGGAAGAACTTGCCCGCCTGAAACGGGAAAACGGCTATCCCTTTGCGATTGAAATTGACGGTGGGGTTACACTTGACAATATCAAAATGCTTGCAGATGCAGGTGTTGAAATTGCGGTTGCGGGTTCTGCGGTATTTAAGACCGAAGATCCTGCAGAAATGACGGAGAGATTTAAGCAGATTTAATTGACGTAATTAATAAAGCAGAGGTTTAAAATGGATTTACTTATTGCGTTTCTTGTTTTTATAGTGGTTATGGTTTCGGCGATTATCTTTGATTATACGATGATAATCGCCCTTGTCATTGGTCTTGCTGCGTTTATGCTGGTAGGAAAACATCGTGGATTTTCTTTTAAATCCATGGCAAAAATGGGAATGGAAGGCGGAAAAACCTCTCTTATTGTTCTTGAAGTCATGTGCATTATCGGCTTTGTAACCGCCACATGGAGAATTTCGGGAACAATAACTGTTTTCGTTTATTATGGAATGCGGATTATTACGCCTTCTTTATTTTTGATCATTACATTTTTGCTTTCCTGCCTTCTCAGCTATGCGCTCGGGACATCGTTCGGGGTTGCGGGCACAGTGGGCGTTATCTTTATGACGCTGGCCAGAAGCGGAGGAGTGGATCCCGTGATTACGGCAGGGGTTTTGATGAGCGGCGTGTATTTCGGCGACAGAGGATCTCCGGTATCTTCCAGTGCAAACATGGTCGCAAGCATTACGGACACTAAGATTTACGATAATGTAAAGCAGATGATGAAAGTTGCAATCGTGCCGTTTGCGATTACCCTTATTGCATATTCGATACTTTCGGTGACAAATCCGATTAGCCATGTCGATACAGAACTTGTAAAGGCATTTGAAAGCGAGTTTAATCTCTCCATGTGGGCTTTTGTGCCGGCAGTCTTTATGATCTTGCTGCCGCTTCTTAAAGTGGGAGTCATTACCTCAATGTGCGTAAGCATTGTAAGCGGGATTCTGGTTGCCTGTCTCGTACAAAAAATACCGCTGCTTGAAGTCATCAAGGTGTGCATCATGGGATACAAAGCAGACGGAGAGGGGATCGGTGCAATCTTAAACGGCGGTGGACTTGTTTCCATGCTCGAGATTGTCGGAATTCTGATTATTTCCAGCTGCTATTCCGGAATTTTTACGGAAACAGGCATGCTCGACAGCTTGCAGGAAAAACTCAGCAGCATGTGCACGAAATTCGGAAGATATACAGTCATGTTCCTTATGAGTCTGGCATCGGCGGCTATCTTCTGCAACCAGACCATTGCCACGCTTATTTGTGCGGATCTTTTGAAGAAGCCGTATCTGGAAGGCGGAGGGACAAAAGAGGAAATGGCAATCGACATGGAAAATACGGTTATTCTTATTGCATGTCTAGTACCTTGGTGCATAGGCTGCTCGGTACCTCTTTCTTTCTTCGGGGTCGGACCGGAATGCCTGCCGTATGCAATCTATATGTACGCGGTACCGCTGCTGTATTTCGTATTGAAGAAGAGATGGTATAAGAATTAAGAAAACAGGGCTTGCCGACATCAAAAAAATGAAAGGGGACCGTGCATCAGAGCACAGTCCCTTTTGTTGTTATTCCGATGGGGTCGGATTGTAATTCGGATCGTCCGGATCGTCGATGATATCATCATCGCCCGGAGTCGGATCTGTTCCGGGATCAGGTTTTATCGGGGTAAACGGTACATCCGGATCCGGTGGATATGTTTCCGCATCCGGGTTATGCAGATTGCAGTAATAATGCGGAAGTTCGTTTCCTTCCTCGTCAACCGGAGGTTCGGTTGCATATCCGGTCTTGACATAGGTGTCAGGGCAGTCCGGCGTTGCGAGATATCCGCTTTCCGAACATAATGTTACGCTGACTTCCGAAATTGCAGCTTTTTTAGGCTGCGTGCCTTTTGTGAAGTATTCCGTGCGTTTCTTCTTGGTCGAAGGTGTTACAAGCTGACCCGTCTTGGTGTCAATCGTTGCAGTCACGACATTTGAAGGGCGTTTGGAATATGTTCCGCCTTTTGCATTATTCACTTGGCTTATTATCCGGCCCCACAAGGTTGCGGCTTTTGGTGACATGGACGAAAGCTTGATATTCACGTCGTTTCCGATCCAAAGTGCTGCAGAGTAGTTTGCGGTGAAACCGTCGAACCAAATATCGAAGCTGTCGGATGTTGTACCTGTCTTACCACCGACTTTCGCACCGGCTACTCTTGCATAGAAACCGATACCTTCGGATACTACTGACTGAAGGACATCCCGCATAATCCATGCAACACCGGGATCCAAAACTTCGGTTTCCTTGGTCTTTCCCTCGAGGAGAAGATCACCGGTTTTTGTGGTTACTTTTGTATAGCAGCTGTAGCTTTTGTGTATGCCGTTATTGACAAATGTTGTATAAGCACTTGCCATCTCAAGCGTTGATGCGCCTTTGGTAAGACCACCCATACCGAGAGCGGCAAGGTTCAGATCGTTTACATCGCCGTCATGAACAAGCGTTGTAAGACCAAATTTCTCAGCAATGTCGTAGGAGTAATCAACTCCAACCTGTGCGAGAATCTTTACGGCACATACGTTTACGGATTGCTGAAGCGCAGTTCTGAATGTGTAAGCTCCGCGGTACGAATTGTATGAGTTCTTTGGCCAGATTCTGCCGTTTATCTTCGTAGGTTCGTCCACAACGATGGAGCCTGCAGTGATGTAGTCACCCCAAAGTTTGGTTCCTTGTTTATCAAAGCCTGTGTCTACGAGAGGGAAGGTTTCGCCTTCTTTTTCCAGCTCATAACTCTTTTGAAGTGCAGCTGCATAGACCGCAATCGGTTTGATGGAAGAACCCGGTTGCCGCGGTGCGGTGGCACGGTTGTACAGCATACGGCCCGAAATTTTTCTTCCGCCGATCATGGCTTTGATGGCACCGGTCTTGTTATCAATGATTGTCATAGCCGACTGCGGCTGAATGATTTTCTGTTTGAGACTGTAGTCCTTTGTGGAAAGCTTATCTCCGTCCTTAACAAAGAAATCAGGGTAGTCTTTGAAGAACTGTGCACTTACCACCAAATTGTTTTTGGAGTCGCGGCTCTTGTACTGTTGAGGAATGTTGATGTATCCACCCGGAATGGAGTAGAACTTCTTATTCTCTATTGTGTACATGCTCTTGAACTCAACGCTGTAATCCGTCTGGCCTTGAACGGTCGTGTCGTAGATTGCGAGGCGCTTGCCGGAATATATGGTCAGGGAACCGTCGTCATTCCACTTGTATTCACTGGATTTCAGCTTAAATGAACCGTCTTTGCCGATGTAGTTTGAATATGCGTAAAGCATGACTCCGCCGCCGTTTGAATTCAGTATGTTTCCGCGCTTATCGGTTCTGTATCCGATCGGTTCAGGGAAGTTTGCATCATTTTTATATTCTTTCTCGATCACTTCCTGGGCTTGAGAGTCCATCGTCGTATAAATCTGAATTCCGCCGTTATATACGATGCCGGCAGCTTTCGTATAATCATATCCGTATTCGGACTGCAGGTCACTGATAACCTGCGTGATTACATAATCCGCGAAGTAATTGGAAACTTCATTAAGCTCGTCCAGATTCGGATTAACGATGTCCTTGATTTCAACGGCTTTTGCTTCTTCATATTCAGCATCCGTAATGTATCCCTGGTCGTGCATGAGCATGAGACATGTCTGAATACGGCTCTTTGCCGCATCGTTCCATACATAGGCGTAATCGCCGCTCTTTTTGATGAGATTCGGTGTATCTTCTGTTATTTCGTCTGCAGAAACCTGCAGAACCAGTCTGTAGGAGGAAGGCGCCTGCGGCATTGCAGCAAGGGCAGCTGCCTCGGCAATGGTTACATCCTCAATATTCTTCGAAAAGTATGCCTGCGCGGCCGTTTGTACGCCGTATCCGCATCCGAAGTTAACCGTGTTGAGGTAGGCTTCGAGGATTTCACTCTTGCTGAGTTTGCTTTCCAAAATTACGGAGTAGTAAGCTTCCGTAATCTTTCTGCTCAGCGTTCTTTCCTGCATCTCGTCCATGAGATAGAGGTTTCTGGCAAGCTGCTGCGTCAGCGTGCTTGTGCCGCTGATTCTTCCGCCGTTAAAAATTGCATCTTTGATGGCGCCGAAGATACGGATAATGTTGAAACCGTGATGTTTCTCGAAAGTTTTATCTTCAAGTGCGATAAATGCTTTCTGAACATGATCCGGAATCTGGTCAATGCTCACAATGGTTCTGTTTTCGTCGGCAAAAACATTGTCGATAATCTGACCGCTGTCATCGTATAGAATCGAGCTTTGCGAAAGGAGACTGTAGATATTGTTCGTCTCTATTTTCGGAGCCTTGATGATTACGATGGTTGCATATGCGGTTATCAGAAGTGCGATAGCCAAAAATATGCATATTAAAAATTTTATAAATTGCTTCTTGTTTAATTTGTATTTTTTCTTGCCTGAAGACGACCTCGAATCCGCAGCTGCAGCAGCTTCGGCCGCTTCGAGTTCCATACGTCTGTCTCGCCTGGATTTGTGCGTCGTTTCGCTCAATCAAATCACCCGCTTTCTTTAAATTTCATAATCTCATCCAAAATATTTAGATACATACACCGAAATTATACCATATCAGCCAAATAAACACAAACATTTTCAATATTTTCCAACGGTTTAAATTAAATGTTGTAAAATAATGTAAAATAGTATATGATTAACGGAGGGGATTCATTAAAATGCTCCGAGAACAACGCGGAGGAAAAATGAGACGAAGATGCTTTTTTATTCTTATTCTTGTACTTACATTGCTTGCATTTATCGATGCTTTGGGGATTCCGCTTAAACCGGCACAGCTTCCGCCGGGAGAATCCGAAGCGATTACTTGCACGGGCAAGATTCTGCGCATCCAATCCAAAGACGGAAGGACCGACATGCAGATAAAGCTCTTAACATACGGTGATAAAAAAGTGGATTTCAGCGAAAATGTACTGGTTTCCGTCTATGAAAATCTCAATGCCTGCAGCTTGTCACGCAGCATCATTTCGTTCAGAGCCGTGCTTCGCGATGCGCCGGAGGCAGGAAATCCACACTGCTTCAACTACCGAAAATATCTCAAAAGCAAAGGAATCGGCAAAATCGCAGCGATACGGACATTCAAAATTGTGGGAACGCAATTTACCCCGGCAGATTTGTACGAAAGAGCAATTTACCGGGCAAGGAGTGAGTTCCTGCAAAGTGTTTCCGCCAATGCAAGGGGCATGATTTCGGGTGTTCTTTTCGGCGACACGAGCCTCATGGAAGAGGACGTCTCTGAAGAATTTCGCCAAAACGGAACCTCGCATATTCTGGCGGTAAGCGGACTGCATGTGGGGATTCTTTACGGTATTTACAAAAAACTCGCAGGCAGACGAAGAAGTGCAGGGGCATTTGCGGCATTGCTTGCGATGCTTTTTCTGTACGGATCACTTGCAATGTGGAGCGCATCTTCAACAAGAGCGATATTGATGATTGCAGTCAGCACCGCAGGACGATATACAGACCGGCGCAATGACATGCTTACTGCAATGAGTGCCTCCGCGTTTATCTTGATTGCAAAGAACCCTTATGTGATTTTTGACAGCGGTTTTCAGATGTCGTTCCTTGCGATTACATCAATAGCCTTCTTAAGACCGGTCATGCCGAAGGTTGTACCGGAGAGCCTTGCGACAGCCATCGCGGTCAACATAGGGCTGCTCGTTTATCAAATATATTCGTTTAATTACTTCTCTTTCATAAGTATTATTGTCAATATTCCCATTATTTATATGACGGGATATTTCGTGCCGGCTGCGTTAGCCGGATTTTGTGCCTTCACGGCAGGGTGTGGATATGATTTCTTAAGACCGGTTGTGGAAGGTTTTGCCCTGATGCTTGAAAAAGTCAATCATGTCGTCAACTTTGGCGGACTTTTCGGGGCCAATGCGGTATCGCCTCCGCTCTTTGCAGTGCTGTTCCTCATCACTTCAACTTTTTTCGCTGCGTCAGAGAGTTTCTGCATCATGAAAAGCAGGAAAGAATATAAGAAAATCGCAGGTGTTCTTGCGGTCATTCTGGCTGTTTCAGCGGTGGGAGAAGGGTTTTCCTATTCGCCGCTCACGCATGATGACATTATTTTTGTGGATGTGGGGCAGGGCGACTGTGTTCACATCAAAGCGGGAGGAAAAAACATCCTGATAGACGGCGGCGGAGCAGCGGAATATAATGTCGGGAAAAACAAATTAAAACCTTATCTCCTGAAAAACGGGGTTTCAAAGGTGGATGCGGCAATCGCGACGCATCGGCACACCGATCATTACAAGGGTCTTACGGAACTCAGTGAATGCATGAAAACAGGTGAAATTTACACTGAAATGACGAAAGGCAAGACTTTGCGAATATCCGAAGATGTGTATATTGAAACAGTATGGCCGCTTACACTTCCCGAGGGCAGCACGCAGGATGAGAACAAGGACTGTTCCGTTTTTTTAATTCATTACGGCAGGTATAAAGTACTTATTACAGGGGATCTCGACAAGGAAGGAGAGCGGGCATTAATCAAGCATTATGCGGGAACCGATACGCTGAAAGCTGATATTCTCAAAATCGGGCACCATGGAAGCAGAACAAGCACATCTCCGGAATTTCTAAGTGCGGTATCTCCTGATGCGGCAGTCATACAGGTTGGCAGGAACAATTATGGACATCCGTCGGAAGAAACCTTGAAAACTTTGGATGCGTTCGGCTGCGTGATGTTCAGAAACGACACGGATGGAGCAGTCGGCATAAGCTTTGACAAGAAAAAAATCAGAATACACACAAATTTCTAATGCATATATTTTAAAACAATTGAAATGCATAGAAATAAAAGGTATAATATACATCGGTGATTTATTATGGCAAACAAAAAAGACAAACAGGAACATGCATACAAGAAGTTCGGTGCGGACTTAAAAAGTGATGATTTCGGACCGGTTCTTTTTTTGTACGGAATTGAACAGTACCTGGTCGAATGGGCGGCACTTTCTTTAGTAAAAAAATATGTGAATCCGGCGGCACTTTCTTTTGACTTTGTGAAAACGGACGATGAGAATACGCCGGTGGATGAGATCATTGCATCATGCGAGACTTTTCCAATGTTTTCAGAGAAGCGGGTTGTATGGGTAAGGAATCACTCGCTGCTGAAATCCATAAACCCAAAAGGCTTTTCGACGGCTGACAAAGAAGCACTTCTCGGTTATGCGGAGAATCCGTCCGAACAGACCATCCTGATTCTTTCGACAGACGCGGACGGCGAAAAAAACGATTTTTTCAAAGAACTGAAGAAAAAAAGCCAATCGTATGATTTTGCAGCATTGGATTACGCACAGCTTGCAGCTTTTGCGGAAAAAAGATTCCGAGCCGCGGGCATTGCGGTCAAACGTGACATTCTGCGCTATATGATTGAGGAAAGCGGATATTTCAATAAAGAGGGCGAGTACAGAATCCTCAATCTTGAGAATGACATTAAGAAGATAATCGCACACAGCGACGGCATGGAAATACGGCTTGAGGATGTTTCGGCAGCATTAAACGGAGACATGGATACTTTTATCTTCAATTTTCTGGATGCTGCGGCCGGCAAGAAAAAGGATGTGGCATTTAAGATTATGCATAACATTCTGAACGCCGGAAGCGATGTGTTTGCGGTAACGGGAATGCTCATAAATCAATTTGAACTTATCCTTGAGGTCAAAGAATTCAAAGAAGACGCAATGTCGATGCCGGAAATCGTCAAGATAATGAAAATTCACGAATTTCGGATAAAAAAAGCAATACAGGCGGCTGACCGGTTTACAAAAACCAAACTCAAAGAAATACTGGTACAGCTTTACGAAATAGACAGAAATATCAAAACAGGCGTTTTGGAGCAAAATCTTGCGCTTGAGCTATTGGTGGGGAGGATATAAAAATTGCAGCAACTGAATCACAACAAACAGATGAAGGCAGACTTCATGCTCATCTTGGTAACATTATGTTGGGGAATTTCCTATTATTTGATGGATTTGTGCCTTGCGGACATGGATCCGTTTACGCTGAACGCATTCCGGTTCCTGGGGGCGTTCTTAATCGCAGCGGTTTTCTCATGGAATAAGATTAAAACCGTAAACAAAACAACACTGAAGTACAGTGTAATCGTTGGGATTGCATTGGTGTTCGTGTACATAGGAGCCACCTTCGGGGTGAAATACACAACCCTTTCGAATTCCGGTTTCCTTTGCGCACTCACGGTTATTTTTACACCGCTTTTTGCGTGGATTTTTCTGAAAGAAAAGCCGAACAAGAAGCTGACCGTTGTCGTGCTTATGTGTCTTGTAGGCATTGCACTTCTCACATTGAATGATGATTTTTCGATCAACAAAGATAATTTAAAGGGCGACCTGCTTTGCATTATGTGCGGCATCGCTTATGCTATTGATTTGCTTGTTACGGAGAAAGCAGTGTCGAATGAAGAAGTGGATGCGTATCAGATGGGGGTATTCCAGCTGGGAGTAACCGGGACATTGAACCTCATTATGTCCTTCCTTGTTGAAACTCCGCATTTTCCGACGACAGCGACGATATGGGCTTCAGCACTGTTTCTTACAGTATTTTGTACGGGTGTGGCATTCATCGTGCAGCCTGTTGCGCAGCAATACACAACGGCATCTCATACAGGCGTGATCTTTGCACTTGAGCCGGTATTTGCAGGCGTAGTCGCTGCGGTATTTGCACACGAGATACTTTCGTTTAAATCATATTTAGGTGCCTTTCTTATGGTTGCGAGTATTTTTATTATGGAAATCGACTTCAGCACCATTGGAAATAAAAAATCAAAAGATGTAGAAGTTATTGGAGCAGAAGAAAAGGAGGCAGCAAGTGAATAGATTATACATTAAATCACACGATACTGCTCAAAAGACCATGGAAGGTCTTTACAAAGATTTGGAGAGAAGAATCATCGCAAGCCCGCCGGGACAGTGCCCGGTTGACTTGACGGCTTCTTTCCTGAGACTTTGCCATTCGCAAAGCTGCGGTAAATGTGTGCCTTGCCGTGTCGGACTTGGCCAACTGCAGCATATCATCGACGATATCGTTGATATTGACAATGAAACGGAAATGGACAAGCTGAAACTTTTGGAAAGAACAGCGGAGGCCATCAGTGTTTCGGCGGACTGTGCCATCGGTACCGAAGCCGCAAACATGGTACTCAGAGGGCTGAAAGGATACAGGGAGGACTTTGAGTCCCATATTTTGAACCATACCTGTACCGACAGAATACGCAACCAGGCACAGCCGGTTCCTTGCGTGGCGATGTGTCCCGCAGGCGTGGATGTGCCGGGCTATGTGGCGCTTCTCAGAAGCGAAAGATATTCGGATGCGGTAAGACTGATTCGAAAGGACAATCCGTTCCCAACGGTATGCGCACTGATATGCGAACATCCATGCGAACAGAGATGCAGGAGAACGCTTATCGACGCACCGGTTAATATCAGAGGACTCAAGCGCTATGCAGTTGACAACTGCGGCACGGTTCCCGTACCGGAAAAAATGGACAGCACAAACAAAAAGATTGCGGTTATCGGCGGAGGTCCGTCAGGCTTGAGTGCTGCATTTTTCCTTGCCATTATGGGGCACAAAGTAACCGTATACGAAAAGAGGGCACAGCTCGGCGGAATGCTGCGCTACGGAATCCCGAACTACCGCTTGCCGAGAGAAAGACTTCAGTGGGATATCGATGCGATTCTTTCCACCGGAATTGAAGTAAAAACCGATTACGATGTTTCGACTCCGGAAGCCATGGCGGAAATCAGAAATAATTTCGATGCCGCCTATATTTCAATCGGTTCCCATAATGCGAAGAGCATCGGCATACCGGGAGAATACGCAAAAGGCGTAATTCCGGCAGTTGAAATGCTCAGAGGCATCGGAGACGATGCTATGCCGGACTTCCGCGACAAAGTGGTTGTGGTAATCGGCGGCGGCAACGTGGCAATGGATGTGGCAAGAACAGCAAAACGCCTCGGAGCGACGGATGTAAGCATCGTTTACAGAAGAAGAAGAGATGACATGACCGCACTTCCTGACGAAATCGGCGGGGCAATTGCAGAAGGCTGTAACCTCTTGCAACTCAAGACACCTTCGAGAATAGAAACCAATAAACGCGGTGAAGTTGAGGCTCTTTGGGTGAAGCCGCAGATTGCCGGGAAAGCGGATAATTCGGGAAGACCGAAGCCTATGGATTCTTCCGAGCCGGAAGAAAAGATCCCATGCGATATTATTATTTCCGCAATCGGACAGGCAACCGATATTCGATTCTTTGAAGAGTACGGAATTCCTGTATTCCGCGGAAACATCCAGGCAAAGAAAAGCAGTGTAATCGCAAACGTTAAGGGTACATATGCAGGCGGTGACTGCGTAACGGGACCTTCAACTGTTATCAATGCGATTGCAGCAGGAAAGGTTGCGGCCGCAAACATAGACTCCTATCTCGGATTCAACCATGAAATTGAAGTCGATGTGGATATTCCGCTTCCGACTCCTGATGACAATATGCCTTGCGGAAGAACAGAACTCAAAGAAAGATTCGCAAACCAGAGAGGCAATGACTTCGATGAAGTCGAACAAGGAATGAGCCTTGAAGAAGCAATGCAGGAAGCATCAAGATGCCTGCGATGCGATTATCACGGCTTCGGATCATTCAGAGGAGGGAGGAATACAAAATGGTAAAACTGATTATAAACGGACAGAACATCGCTGTTGAAGACGGAACCACCATCATGGAAGCTGCAGAAAAGGTCGGCATCCATATTCCGCATCTCTGCTATCTGAAAGATTTAAACGAAATCGGCGCGTGCAGAGTCTGCCTCGTTGAAATAAAAGGCATGGAAAAGCTGGTAACCGCATGCAACACCGTTTGCGAGGACGGCATGGAAATTATGACAAACAGTCCGCGTGTCAGGAGAACCAGAAGAATCAATGTTGAGCTGATTCTTTCCGACCACAAAACGAACTGTGCAAGCTGCATCAAGAGCGGAAACTGCACATTGCAGACGATCGCAAACGATTTGGGTATTATCTTAAGCGATTACGAAAACACAGCCGAAATCGACCGGTGGGACAAGGAAATGCCGATCATAAGAGACGCATCCAAGTGTGTGAAATGCATGCGCTGCATACAGGTCTGCGAAAAAATACAGGGGCTGGGTGTATGGAATTTGTCGGGCTCCGGATACAGAACTACCATCGGCGTAAGAGACAACAGCGATATTAACAGTGTAGACTGTGCACTTTGCGGACAGTGCATTACCCATTGCCCGGTGGGGGCTTTGCGGGAAAGAGACGACAGATTTGACTTAAACGATGCGCTTGCGGATCCGGACATCATCACGATGGTGCAGATTGCACCGGCCGTAAGAACCGCCTGGGGCGAGCAGATCGGACTGAAAGACAAGGATGCAACACTTGGCAAGCTTGTATGCGCCCTCAAGAAAATCGGAATCGACTATGTTTTCGATACGAATTACACAGCAGACCTTACCATTATGGAAGAAGGCAGTGAGTTCCTCGAAAGACTTGCAAACAGAAACCGTCACAGATGGCCGATGTTTACTTCGTGCTGCCCGGGCTGGATAAGGTTTGCAAAGACACAGTATCCTGATTTGGTAGAAGATTTATCCACGGCAAAATCGCCGCAGCAGATGTTCGGCAGCATGTCAAAGACTTTTATCGCATACAAGCTCGGAATTGATCCCGATAGGATCTTCTCAGTATCCATCATGCCTTGTGTTGCAAAGAAATATGAGATGACGGTTCCTGAGGTAAATGACAGCCAGCACAGCAGAGATGTTGACCTTGTGCTCACAACAAGAGAACTCGACCGCTTCATAAGAAGTGACAGCATTAAACCGCAGGATCTTACTGAGATGCCGTTTGACGACATTTTCGGAGAAGGTTCCGGAGCCGCAACGATTTTCGGAACAACCGGCGGCGTTATGGAAGCAGCACTCAGAAGCGCATATTACCTCGTAACCGGCGAAAATCCGCAGCCTGATGCCTTCAAGGAAGTCAGAGGCATGAAGGGCTGGAAAGAAGCAAAATTTGATTTAGCGGGAACACAGCTTAAGGTTGCCGTAGCAAACGGCCTGGGCAACGCAAGAGCACTGATAGACGCTGTCAGAAGCGGAAAGGCAGAGTATGATTTTGTTGAAATCATGGCATGTCCGGGAGGCTGCGTAGGCGGAGGCGGACAACCGTTCAGAGACGGTCAGGAACTTGCCTCCGAGAGAGCGAAGAAACTTTACGGGCTTGATAAGGTGAACAATTTGAGGTTTTCCCACGAAAACAAAGCCGTACAGCTTACCTATGAGGAATTCCTCGGAGAACCGCTTTCCGATCGTGCACACAAACTGCTCCACACCAATCTCGAGGAATGGAGCCTGTCGATGAATAATAAATAAAGCAAAATGTGCATCAAGTCGATGCACATTTCAGACTGTAGACAAAAGCCATGAATGTCATAAGATGTTCGTGGCTTTTTCTATACTAATTTTTAAGGAAATCGTTGAAATTCCAACACTTGAGATGATATTTATGGTATAATATCATTAAGA
>OGDY01000134.1_pt1 | contig 93680 bp, 87 predicted proteins | sample 1570341 | NCBI WGS metagenome assembly OGDY01 (sample SAMEA2581972, study PRJEB24529) | metagenome | biome: Human gut stool | place: China | collected 2011 | reverse complement strand
TTATATTTTCCACATCATTTTCAGAATAATCTCTATAACCATTACTTTCATTTCTTGAAGGCTCAACGAGTTTTTCCTTTTCATAAAAACGGACATTAGAACGGGATAAACCTGTTCGTTCTTCTACATCTTTTATTGTCATGTTATGCACTCCTTTCAAGCAACTCTATTTTATCTTAAGAATAAGCTATAAACAAGGTTTACAGTCAAGCATTTATCCAAAATCTCTTTTCTTTTAGTTATAAATCAATTCGGCGTTCACAACCTCTCTTGCACACGCCTGTATATTGTTCATTCTCGATACCCATTCCATCTGATTTTCTGCCTTTAACTGTTCTGTAATGCCCTGCTCCTGTTTCATCTGCTCTATAATCCTTTCAAAGCGTTCTTGTGCCTGTTCTTCTATATCTGCAAGATAACTATTCAGCCTGCCACTTGTAAGTAAATTCAAATATACACTTCTACGATATTCTTTCAGATAGCGTAAATGTCTTTGTCCCCATACGCCGATAAATCTCTGTTCTTCCTCCGTCAAGGTAAGACAGGGGATAAAATAATCCCCGTGTCTGATATAAGTGCCGCCCATTTCTTCAAAAATTGTTTTCTTCATAATCATTTCCACCTTTCTTATCGTTCTCTATCCATAGATTTCTTTTTAACTGACCGTTTCGGCTGCTGTCTGCTTTCCTGCTGATAGCGGTGCAATTTTTCCCGTATGCTTGCCTTTTTCGGCGGTTCTGATGACGGCTCTTTCTTCTGCTCTGTCTGATTTTCCCATGCTCGCAGCTCCTCATTATATTCCCTGACCAGTTTTTCCGATTTCTGATACGTCTTTGCAAAGGACTGAACATCTGGATATCCTGCCTGTGTTACCATCTGTTCCATATCTGTATGAATACGTTTTTCCTGTTTCTCTGCCTGTTCAATTTTGCCCTCTAAGGATTTCCGTACTTTTCCTTTGAAAAATCCTGTTGTCTCGGAAAGCTGTTTCTTCAACAAGGAAAGCTCCTGTTGCGTGGACTTCATCGCCTGTGACTGCTTCTGAAGTTTCTCCATCAGCTTCCGCATATCATTCCATTCCTGTAAATCAATCTTCGGTACTGGCTTTGGCGGCAGCTTAAATTTGAAAATCATTTCCTGTAAGAAGTCTTTCGCACCACGGATAATCTGCTGAAACATATCCGGCAGCCAACCATGTGTCCTTATTGATTGCAGCGTTTTGTCAGTGATTTTTTCCCGCTTGACCGTTAAAATATCTTCTTCGGGAACGCCCTCGACTAATGCCACATCAACCGTCCGATTCCATTCCTGCCTTGCCGCATTATCTGCCCGTATTTCTGCTTCTTTCGGATTATTCTTCCCGATTTTCTTCGTTGCCAGATACACACCGCCCTGCTGAAATACAGACAGCTTTTCGGATTCTTCTTTCACATGACTGTTGATGATTTCCGTAAACATTTCCTTCACTTCTCTGGTAAAAGCATCGTTCTTAAACCATTCATCTTTCTTCGTAAAAATATGGCTCTCATAAACTTCCCCTTTGGGAATAATGCTGCATCCTACCCGAAGATTTCCCTGCTCTTCTAAAATCTCTTTCTTCGTGCGTCTGTGCTTTCCCTGCTCATCATAAAACATATTTCTGATAGCAATTTTCACTTCGGGATGTTCCAGCATTTTCCGTTCGCTGAATACAAGATGGATATGGTAATTGGTCATTCTTTTGTTATGGTGAAGTGCCGCACTACATTCTACACCATACCTTTTATGAAAGCTGTCCGTGAAAAGCCTTACTACATCATCTGCCTTGTACTCAACAAAACTTTCTGGAAGTGCAATGATAAACTCTCGTCCTTCAATACATTTCCCTGCTGTTCCACTTGCCTTAAAATCCAACTGATTCTCTCTGGCAAGATTTTTCCAGAACTCTGATGTTGCTCCTTCCGTCTGATAGGTAGCATAGAGATGTTCCTGTCTTTTCGGATTGGAAATATAGTCAATTCTTCCTGCCACATCAGACAGCTTGTTTTGTCTGATAAATGAATGTCTGCCTATAAGCATTCTCCTTTCCGGCTCTCGCCTGCTTTGCTGTGAGTAGGTGCATAGGCACCTGTTTACGAACTATCCGCCTGTCGGCGGTTGCCCCCTGCAAGGGCGAAATACACAGAGCATAAACGAAGTTTGTGCGATGGGTGTATTTCGCTCTCAAACGCCGAGGGCTTTATAAGGTGCTATCTTCCTCTGTCATGTTCCGGCTTGGACTTTTTATTTTGGGCGTATCCGCCCTTTTTATTTGCCCGTATCCGGGCTTATTTTTTATCCCTGACACCAAACCGATTCTTTACTTTTCTGTCTGATTTATTCCGGTATCCTTGCCCGTACATACTCCAGATCACCGCAATAGGGCGTTCCCACCAGATACCATTCCCTCGCCAGATTCATTTCCATCCTGGTCTTTACCCACTGATCATCTACCAGAACTTCCATACACTCTCCGCAGTGAAATCCCGTATCAATCCATAAGTCCATTGACAGCAATCCATATCTTCCCTTTTCACAGTTATAACCTAATCTTCCTTCTCTCATTGCATGATTCTCCTTTCCAGATTTCTCCTTGTCTATGCTTAACAGGGGCGTGCCACGCTCCTGTTCTTATCACCAAGGAAGAATTACCATCGGAAACTCTCCGGCACTCCACGTCTGCCCAGATACTCTTTTCTCGCCCGTTCCCGTTCTTCCTCTGTCGGAGCAGTTTTAAATTTTCCATACAGGTCACGCATGACCATTCTGTCCAGTTTTTTCTCCAATCCCTGCTTGATTTCTTTCTCACAGCTCCCATCTTCAACCAAGTGAAAGCGGAGCAACTGCATAAATAATTCCTGTGATATTTGCACATTTCCCATCTTATCCATCCTTTCCGTGACGGTATGTGACAGTCGTGACGGTTATTTTGATACCGCCCCGCTGTCAAAAATACCGTCACAACCGTCACGTACTGTCACGCATTCTCTGTATTGTCTTTCCAGAGCCTTAGTTTCCGTCCCTCATGGACACGCTCACTCCGAAAGAGAATTCCATGCTCTGCATACAACCTTCCTGCAAGAACATTCAGCTTTCTTGTAATAACATGAGGTTGAATGTCCACATTTATCAGTGCAACAAGTGCCGTTGGAGAACCCTCCCAATAAGGATTGTCTTTCATAACAAGCTCCGCAATCTCATCCAGTAACGGCTCTGGCGGTTCTTTCCATAATTCCGTTTCTGCCTTTTGCAAATCCCACAACAATGTTTCTGTATTGCGGATAAGATACAGCTTCTGGTCTTGCTGATCTCTGCCCGATACTTCCAGTGTTGCGGCATTGCCTGTCCGTTTTTCTTTCTGAAGAAGAAACGCTCCGTCTGCCGCCCCAAGCAGTCCGCTTGTCCCGGAAATCATGTCAAACTTATCATCCGCATTCTGCTTTCTCGTGTGGTGTACGAGCAGTAAGCAAAGTCCGTGAGCATCCGCAAAACTTTTCAGTCTTGCCATAATCTGATAATCATTTGCATAACTGTAATTATCGCCGCCAACCTCACGCACTTTCTGAAGCGTATCAATGATAATCAGCTTCGTGTCCTTATGCTCTGCCACAAATCTTGCAAGCTGTTCATCCAGTCCATTTCCAAGCTGGCTGGCAGAAACAGAGAAGTAAAGATTATCGGTACTTTCTGTCCCGAACATCCGGTACAGACGCTCCTGCAAGCGGCGGTAATCGTCCTCAAGTGCCAGATACAGCACCGTTCCTTTTCGGGTGGTATAATTCCAAAGCGGTGTACCTGTGCTGACATGGTAGGCAAGCTGTGCCATCAGAAAGCTCTTCCCCAGTTTGGGCGAACCTGCAAAGATATAAGTGCCGGGGTAGAGCAGACCGTCAATCAACGGCTGCTTACTCCGATACTGTGTGTCAAACAGTTCATTCATGGAGATTGTCTGGAGATAGGACGGGTCTGATCGCAACTGCATTTCTCTCTGCAATTCCTCAAAACTCTTGATATTTCCACCATTCTCGGATATACTACTTGTAGTGTTTTTACGAATTGGCTGCTCCGTATCTGCGCCAACAGATACATCCGGGGCAGTCTTTTCTTTTTTATTTTCCATCCTCGTCCTCTCCTTTCAGACCGCCCAGAATAACAGCGATCAATTCAATGACATTCAGCAGTTCCTCATCCACACCGTTTTCTGCTTCAATCCGTTTCAATTCTGTGAGGACAGCGGAAAGTTCCGTTTTGAGTGCCTTGTATACTCTCGGATTGCCCTGCACCACTACATCCTGATTCAGACAACGGCGGTAGCAATATTCCTGCTTCGGCAGTCCCGATAAGGCAACTGCCTTGTTGATGAGTTCATTTTCTTCGGGCGATACCCGAAACCCTACTGTAATGTTTCTCCAACGGTTTTTGTTATCTCTGTTTTTAGCTGACATTTTCAATCTCTCCTTTCCCTAAATCGTCTAATCTATCTGCCATTTCCGTCTGTTTTGACGGGAACAGATGAGCGTACTGGTAAGTGATGTCAATGCTTTCATGCCCCACACGGTCTGCAATCGCCACCGCTGAAAATCCCATATCAATCAGCAAACTGATGTGGCTGTGCCGTAAATCATGGATACGGATTCGTTTTACTCCTGCGGCTTTCGCACCTCTGTCCATCTCGTGATGAAGATAACTTTTTGTGACCGTAAAGATTCGGTCTTTCTTCTTCAATCCGTAAAGCATCTGCAAATACTCCCGCATTTCTTCACAAAGGAACTTCGTCATTTTGATGATGCGGTTGCTTTTCTTTGTTTTCGGTGTGGTAATCACATCTTCTCCGTGTAACCGCTGATAGGACTTGTTGATTCTGACCGTTTCTTTCTCAAAATCGAAGTCGGCGGCGGTCAGTGCCAGCAGCTCTCCTTCTCGGATACCGCACCAGTAAAGCATTTCAAAAGCGTAAAAGGAAACTGGCTTGTCCATCATCTCAAATGAGAATTTCTTGTATTCTTCTTTCGTCCAGAACAGCATTTCCTTGTGTTCCTCACTTCCCATATTTCCTGCTTTGGCTGCAGGATTGGAACGCAGCTCATAATACCGCACCGCATGATTAAAGATAGCGGACAACTGATTGTGTAGCGTTTTCAGATAGGTCTGTGAGTATGGCTTTTTCTTTTCGTCCCGATAGGCAAGCATCTCATTCTGCCATGCGATAACCTCTTTTGTGGAAATCTCGCTGATTTTCATCTTGCCGAAATAAGGTAAAATCTTCGTGCGGATGATATGCTCCTTCGTCAGCCATGTGTTCTCCTTCAGACGGCTTTTCATATCCCGGATATACAGTTCGGTAAAGGCTTCAAAACTCATATCCATATCAGAGGAGTTCTGCAACTGGAACATTCGCTCCCATTCCTGTGCTTCTTTCTTGGTAGCAAAGCCACGCTTGCATTTCTGTTTACGCTCGCCTTTCCAGTTGACATATCTCGCCATCACATACCATGTTCCATTGCTCTCGTTCTTGAATACCGGCATTATTCATCCTCCTTTCCTTATTCCTGTCCTGCCTTGTAGGACATAGTGGTATCCCCTTGGGGATTTCCTGTTCCGTAGAGTCTTTCATAGAAATACTGGCGGTTTACCCGTCCTGAAATAGTAATAAAGCCTTTTGCTTTCAGTTCCTCATTCAACTGACGAATTAGCTTGTAGGCATACGGCTTTGATACGCTTAGTTCCTGTGCCACTTCTTCGGCACAAATAAATCTGTTTTTCATATAATCAGTCCTTTCTTTCGTTTTTGATTGCCGTTCTATCCGAATGAAGTTCCAGCAGGTATTCCCTGTTCGGCACTGTGCTGTCCCGATATACCGTAATAGATCAGGCGCTCGCTTGCCGTCTGGCAAGGTCTTGGCGGTTTATACTGTTCGGACGGTCATTTTGTTTTTATTAAACTTATTTGCTTAATTCGAACTTATTATACTAAGCATATTTGCTTGTGTCAAGTGGCTTTTCGGAAAATATTAAACTTTTTTGTTTTGTATTATCTTGACTTCTCCTAAACATATCTGCTATACTCATTGTAAAATACATACAAGGAGTGGACACGTTATGGCGATTGGAGAGAGAATCCATTTTTTCCGCATTCTGCGTGGGATGACACAAAAATATCTTGGTACGATTGTCGGCTTTCCTGAGCGAAGTGCCGATGTACGTTTAGCACAATATGAAACAGGAACAAGAAAACCGAAAGCGGAACTTACTGCTGCACTGGCACAGGCTCTGGATGTTTCCCCTCATGCCCTTGATGTGCCGGACATTGACAGCTATATCGGACTGATGCACACTTTGTTTACCCTTGAAGATTTGTACGGTCTGACTGTCAGTGAATCAGAAGACGGAGAAATCTGTCTGAAAGTCGATACTTCCAAAGGCAAAGACGCTCACGAACTCCGGAAATTGCTGTATGCCTGGAAAGAACAGGCTGACAAGCTATCTTCTGAAGAAATCAGTAAAGACAAATACGATGAATGGCGTTACCACTACCCGGAGTTTGATACCACTCAAACATGGGCAAAAGTCCCATCACAGGCACTTAGCGACACTCTGGTCGAAGCATTTAAAGATAAACTCACTGATTAGTGTAAGGAGGATACAACATTGATTACCAATCACGATGAAGAAATAATTAGTGAAATTGCTGATTTCAACACACTGACTTTAGTAACTGCTGCATACACCCTATATGAAAAACTCTCCACAAAGAAACCTATATCAAAGCGAGAGTTTTACAAAGAGTTTGGCGATAACTTTCAGAGTTTTAAAAAAATATTTTCCGAAGATATCGACTAAAAATAAGCACGACAAAAAGCCCTTAGCCATGAATTTTTACCCACAGCTAAGGGCTTCGTTTATAATATGGATTATTGGTTGCACAACCACCTGTCAATCATTCTCTAACCCTAAAACCACTGGATTACAAGAATAATGGCGCTCATGCAACTGTTATCAATTTGTTATCAAAAGACTTTTAAAAATGCTGCAAACCCGCATAAACGCTGGGTTTACTAAGCATTTTTGCTTATTCAAACTCTTTTTCTGGTTTAATTTTTCTTATGAAAATAGTAATTTTGCGTTTGCAAACCGTATCATTTTGATATGGTTTTGTGTATTATTTACATGGTTGAATTTCTGGTGTACCCAAATTGTACCCATTCTATTTCCGTGCACCATTCTTTAAAATCATAGGTGTCATCTTCTCCATAAGTGCATCTGCGATACGTCTGTTTTTATCATCTGTTATTTTCTTCCTTTGTTCCCGCGCCCATTCTACGGCTTTTAACTGATCTTCCGGTCGCTCGCTTAATACTACATGTTCATCCATTATACTATGCACCTTCCTCAGCTATCGATCTGCCATTATTTTTTACTATCGCACCATCGACTCTAACTTCTGCACGCTATCACATACCTCATCCCATGTGATTTTACCAACATAATAATTGTCTCGCTGGTAATTGTTCCACTGTAAGTTCATAGTTTCTGTATTATGAACTTTATCAATGACATCTCTAAGTTCTGAAATCATAGTCTCAGATTCACGACGTTTACAGGTTGCTTCAAATGCATCTTTTAATATGTTTTTGTCAATATTTTCGCCCTCATACCTAAGAAGCACATGAATATCATAAAAGTCACGCATTCTTGTGTTTGCCTCTGCTCTAACCATAATTGTTTCAAGCTTCTCCGCCAGCAGAGTCTCAAGATTATATGCCCACAAGTCAATTGTTCTATCTTCAACAATTAACGGCAATTTATACGCAACCGCTCTCGGAGTGATTTCATCACCGGTAGAAATATCTATTTTAATAGTCTGTTTAAGCTTATCGAGATGACAATCTATCATAAACCGGACGCCTTCATACTCATGCCCTTCCATAATCTCTTTCGCCTTTGTGATCTGAAATTCCACACCATCTTCAAGATCTATCGCCATAATTTCTTCTAAGATTTTTCTCGCATTTTCTTTATTAAGCGCCAGCGACCTCACTGTCGTATCTATATCCATGGTGGAACGCATATCCACTCCCACAAGAGAAGATACCAGCAGCCCGCCTTTTAATACAAAATTATCCCGATACTTTGACTTTGATATGCGCTCTAACAGTCTTTCCATCAAATAAATGCGTAGCATAATCTGTGATTTATCACTATCTCCGTCAGCTTTATTCTTTATCCTTGCTTTTACTGCCGTTGAACTCTTAATCATAATAAAATCTCCGTGTATTGCCTGACTCTTTCTTCTAACTGCATTGTTTTTGCATAGTTCATAAGCTTATGGATATCCTTGTCCTTATCGGAAAAGTAAGAGGTAATTGCTGTTTGAAAAATCTGGATATCAATTTTGTTCTTTCTTTTGACAATATCGCAAATACACCGCTCTTTATCATAAACACGAATCATATTTCCAGCAAATGTCTCTGCTTCCATGAGACCAAGTGTAAACCATTCATCTCTTACTGTATGAATAGTTGCTCCTAGGTCTTTTAAGTGCTTTGCATTGTATCCTCTTTTTACAGTAATTACCGGTGCAAAAGGTTCCCTATCTGACAAGTTATGAATGTACAGGGCGGTCTCATGTGAAAAAATAATATTTCTGTTCCGTATTTGCAATAAATACAGTCTATCCTCCCAGGCATCTTCAGTAATATACACACCCGGAGCAATACGTTCCATTTCATTTTGGCGTACATACTCCAAAACGGCATATTTTGACAGTCCTTTATCTTGGGCATCAATCAAGCGAATATATCCATTCTGCTCCTCAACCATTTGGTCTAGAATTGTAGTTGCATGCATAATTTTCAGCCCCTTTCGCTACAATTATATTGTTTTGTAGCGAAATAGTCAATTTCTTTTTCGCTATTTTTATCTTATTTTGTAGCGAAATAGTTTGAATGTTTATCAGTAATATCCATTTCCGACAATTAATGCCAGGTATAGATAAGCAAAAGTTAATTTGCACCTGACTCTTTGAATTTTACAACATCGCTAATTGTACATCTTTCTAGCCTCTTCTAATGTAATTTCTTCAAACAATAATTTTCTTAATTTACTTTGAATAATCTCCATATACTTCTCTTTTTCTTTCATAAATATATCTCGCTCTGCAGACAATTGCCCTGCCATTTTTCCAGCCTCATGTATGTCACACATATCTATTTTCTCCTGACGTATATCATTAATATCCTTTTTGACTGTTTGATACAACTTAGCAAAAGCTAATTTTAATGCATTATCAGAATCCAATTTCAGCACTTTATCTTCAGCCAACAATCTACTTATAGCAAAAAAATCTTTATCTATTGTTCTTTCCAACTCAGTCATCTGTGTCATGCATACTATTATATCCTCAGAACTATACGCTATCGCTACTGCCTGCGGATCGCAATTTTGCATAAATCTATTCAACAACTCATCGAGTTCATTAATGCGCCGCTCTTCATGTTCTATCATTTTAGATATTATACTCAACTCGTTTGCATGAATTATAATTCGTTCCATTCGCTCTTGCGTTATATCATTTTCCTCTTGCTGCTTTTTATTTTGCCACATTGCAAGCAAACCAAGTGAAATAGTTGATGCATATGTCAATATATCTCCTGCTCCCCAATGTGCCACAAAAAATGGATTTGATGTTTTTAATGAAAACAATAATTGAACTATAGCCGCATAAACAACACTTAGCAAAGCCCATATAAAAATCCAATGCTGTCTTACAATTTTTTTGAATTTATCTTTCATTCTCCATCTCTATACTTTCTATTTTTATAATAATCCTATTGTTTTTAACCCCAACTGATATTTTTGAGATTTGTGCATAAAATTAAATACTTTTTAATAGTATCACAATTTTAATTTCCTCACAACAAGCAATGCACCCGTCTCCGGGTGCATCCTCTCATCTACTCCTGCTCAGGATATAACTCATCTAACACTTGCTCCAGCGTTCCATCCTTTGCATAAGGCAAAGCATCCAACTGTCTGAAATTATGTTTGATATTCTTCGTATCCTCATCAAAGCCCAATATGTAACTTGTTGCTATCTTATATATGATTTCTGTTGGTGCAAGTCCGTACACCTGCTTTTCAAAAATATGCTTCAAGCGTTCCTTATTGTCTGGAAATTGCTTTTTCATTTCATCGCTCTGGTACAGTCGTTTCACAATTTCGGTAATATATAGACCAGATTTCATATACAAATCAATAAATGTCTTATCCGGCATATCAAAGCAACCGGGATTCTCCTGCTCCAGCATGTCCACCATTTTCTTGACCATTGTTTTTGGTGTGAATATCTGGTTGGTTTTCTGCGGTGGAATATAATCGAATATATCTTCTATGCTCTTTTCGTCAAAATAATTGGCAAGTTTTTTCTTTAAGGTAAGAAATTCTTTTACCGAATCATCAAATACCACCGAATCGAATAGCTGTCCCTCAAAGTGCTTGGTCTGTCCGGTTTCCTCCTCCACATAGTCACCGCCATCACGCAGGAATTTGAACTGATCCAGCGTAATACTTGTCACTTCCAGAAACACTTTATCCGGGATAATGGTATCAAAGGTGGCAAGCGTCACCGTATTATCTCCGTATGCCATCAAGAATGACGGAATTGTCCTTGAAAAGCCACGCAGGTGGTCTCTGACGCCATCCTCGATTGTTTCCTTTTCCCGTTCCCTCTTCTTAGTTTCTACGGTCTTGACTGTCTCTTTTGTGGATTCTTTTGCAAAATCAGAAATAGCTGTTGTAAGCTCCTCGTTGAATTTCTCCATAGCGGCTTTCTGCTTCTGCTCAAATTCTTTATCAATCTGCTCTGATGTTTTTCCGGTTTCATATCTTGCCTGCTGCTCGGCAACACGCTGATTTTCTATGACATTTCGCTCAATCTCATAATTGGTATGCAGCTTATCTATCATCCGTTCTGCCTCATGGTTCAGTTTGGATTCAATCTGTCTTTTATCGGCTGCTTTCATATCAGAACCATAGGTAGACTGTGCGGTATCCACAACTGCCTTGACGGCACTCTGCTTTACTGCCTCTTTCAGTTTATCAATCGCTTTCTGCGCCTTGTCCGGTGCCTGCTCCATCTGCGTCATTGTTTCCTGCACCTGAGCTGTCACATCATAGATTTTATCACCAAAAACGTCCTGCGTTCTGCCAATTACAAATTCATCACTAAGAGCCACTTCTCCGTTTTCATCCAACGATAAATCTTTTTGCACTTCCTCTGTCAGATTTACCTTGCTTTTAGGTTCTTCTATCGGCTCAAACTTTGTGATAATATCAATGACTTCTTTCGGTGCGCCAAAAATATTGCTGATATTCTGAAATAGGAAGTTGCTCATAAAACCACGCTTTACAACCTCAACAGAACGAATTTTTCTAGGAATGGTCAGCACTTTTTCCGCATCCAGTTCTACCAATTCTCCCTGTTCATCCTCTCCGATTACCGGGAAGAAATTGAGCAATTCCTTTACATTTTCCTTGCGTTCCTCTGCGGTACCGCCACCCTTTGCTGTATTAGGATTTAGATTATTGGCAAACTGCTCAAAGATGGTAAGTGTTCTTGCAGGATCAAAGTCAAATACATAAGCATTTTCTTTTCTCTTAAAGGATGTTCCTACCTTAAACAGACAAGGATTCTGCGCTCGGAATGCTGCCTGCATATAAAGTGCCGGAGAACGCATATTGCTAAGCATCAACACTGCTGTCCATTCCGGAATAGTAATTCCTGTCGTAAGCTGTCCTACCGATAATGTAATGGTCTTTTCATGCTCCGCTATGGCAGCAACCACTTTATCATAAGATTTCATGTTTTCATCATCATCGTCCAGTTTTCCATCACCTGCCGCAAGAATGATCTCATACTCTTTGAATATCGGATGCTCTTTTAATTTTTTTGCTAGTGCCTTTGCACTGTCTACCCTGTCAAGCAGCCAGAAGGTGTGCTTTAATTCATCTCGCAGTTCTTCCGTCGAAAATGGAAATTTTGTCTGTCTGGTCATTGCATCCAAAAATTTATCTACAGAAGATTCATGGTTGAACTTACCATTGGTAACAGCAAAAAACTCATTTAGATCAAACGCATATTCTTCTTTTTCTCCGTCTATTTCTATACCCTGCTGCAACTCATCCTTGATAATCTCTGACATCTGATAGGTGTAAAGATTAAGCTGTGGCAATGTTACATACGGATTTTCTTCCTCCGCGGAATTATTCCAATCTCGTTTTTTCTTCTGTTCGTCTGCGTAAGTCCAGTTGTAGATAGCATCATCGGCAAATTTATTATTGGCAAGTGCTTTAAATGGTGTACCTGACAGGTGCAACGTAAATTTACGTTTGATACGATCAAATGCAACATCTGTTTTGTAGGTATCCACGCCCTCATGTGCTTCATCGATGACAAGGATGTCCCACTCCATGTTGGCAATCTCGCCTAATTTATTATACTCACCGCCAAAATAAATTGATCCTTTCATATCCTGCAAGGATACAAATTCAATACATTTTACATTGTCACTGTCTTTTCCTAAGAGCAAATGTGTATATTCTTCTCTTGTCAATACACCTCGTTTTCCTTTCAGTGCATCAACCTCACTCACGAAAAGATAACCAGATTCACTCCCCAGAAACTTTGCATAATCTGAAAACCATGAATTTGCAATCGCCGGTCGATTTGTGACGATCAACACTTTTTCTGCCCCGATTTTCTGCACAAAATCATAGACAGATAATGTCTTCCCAAATCTCGGCTTAGCATTCCAAAGGAACTCTCCATTTTTATGAGTTGCCTGATAATCAACCGTCATTGCAACCGCACTCTGCTGTTCCTCGCGCAATTTGTACGGAATCACTGTATCTGTGGTTTTTAATATGCCATGATCTTCTCTGAAATCACGAAACATCTGCTTTGATGTAGCACCATCCACATGAAACCACTCATTATTCTTGCCTTTTTCCTGCTCTATACCAGATTTCCGCAAATAAGCATGAAAGTCCTTATCTATGAATGTCTCTCCTGAACCATCATCAAAAGTGGCATTTCCTTTCCATTCAAGTTGCCACCTGATATCAGCAGTATGTGTCTGTTGTTTAATACGAGTTTCTACATCCTGCTCTGTATATCCTATCTTCTTCTAACCATTGTTACGAACCACTTCCGGAGTGGAATAGCCATAAAGCATTGGAACTACTTGTTTGGTTGTCTGAATATTAGGTTTATTCATGCTATTCCATCTCCTTTACATTAGTTTCGATAAATGCGATTTCTTCCTCAGAAAGACCATATTTTTTATAGAGTTGCTTGTCAATGTTTGCTATGGATACAGACCAATCGATGTCTGATTGGTCTGTAAAATCCTGTAATGGAACCCATTTCCATTTATCAGGCGTATTGGCTTGTGTTCTTTTTAAAATTCCAAACATTGCTCTTGCAAACTTGGAGCATATATATTTGATAACATTTCTTGCTTCTTTCTCGTTTTGTAAAATTCCTATGCTTAAAAAAGTCTCTGTTGAACCAGTTCCCGGTTCTCCTATTATCGGCATTGATATAGTTTCACCAAAATCACCATTTCCAGTAGCTCCCGGCAAAAAAACCTTATATGTATAAAGATTGCAAACATCATCTCTTACATACTCTTTTTTTATGTATCTATATATCCTCTCATTTGATTCTCTGCCCAATATTTTTAAATAAGCAGTCCTATTATCCACTATTTCCTTCAAAAAAGGTTCCGGCATCTTTTCAAAAACATTTGATTTAAAATCCAATTCATGTCCTTTACTTAGCCGTCCTATCAGTTCTGGAAAATCTGTATATAATTGTTCTTTAAAGTGATATGAATAACTTGATATTACAACTTCACTCATTGAAGAAAAATCTCTATATCTTCTAATTTTGTGCAAAATTGTATTCATTTCTGGGTAAGGCGTAAAAATCTCAATTGTACCAAAATCCTTTTCACTATCTCTATAGGTTATCGCTATGCCACCTTTTATTTCCGTATTACTAAATACCTTGCTGCAATCTTCTTCATACTCCATTACTTTAAAGTGATTATCATTTAGCATTTTTTGATTCCATGCCTTTGGTGTACTGCCTGCATTAAATAAGAATCGTGCAGGGTGTATCAGTTCAACTTTATTAGCAACTGTATAAGCAGCATCCATAAACTTATTATATACTGGTGGAGCATATGTATCATTCTCCCCTATAGTATTATCTTGATACGGCGGATTTCCAATCGCGAAATCAAACTTCATCTCATCTACCTTCCTTCATGCTTTTGTACGTCAGCGACTTATCACTGCGCCAGTCATAGATCCGGCAGTACACTTCTTCCGGTTCTTCTGTATCCTGCTTTTCCGGCTCATCTGTTACAACAAAGTCAAATAGACTGAATTGATGATATTCCTCTTTTGGCTTTCCAAAGGGAACTGTCCCGGATATTCCATCCATCTGCCACAGATTCCAGACAATAACATTTACAATCTTTCGCAGTTCTGCATCTGTTGGAACTCTATCCCACCTGTCCTGCATATAATCCACAAAAGTTATGAGTAAATTGATTCTTGCAATCAGAAGGCTATCTCCTTGAAATTCATAACCATATATACTCTGATATGCTCGAAGCACCCATTTGAACCATTCTGTTTCATTGACTGTATTTTCATTTACCACACGCAGTTTTCTGTCTAAAATTCCTATCCGCTGCCTAATCTCAAGCAGTTCTCCGGTAGCTGCATCATAACGCGACACGATATATGGAGCTTCACCGCAGGTAATCTCAAGCCTTTTGGAATCGACATATTTTTTCCATCCATCCTCTGTGTCAAACTCCACTTTTTCTGTGTTTACCTGCCACCCTTGATCCTGTTCAATATTGAAAACATTTTTTCTTCCAAACCATTCCTCATCACAATGGTTATTCATTTTGTTGCATATCCACGATGGCGTAAACACCTCAGCTTTCGCTCTGGTGCGTTCCTGCTGTTGTTCCTTATTCTTTAGCACCCTCGGCTGTATCTCATACTGCGTAAATCCTTTTAGGATTTCCTCCGTCATCTGCTCTGTCTCCTTGATTGGAGTGCCTTTAGAGCTATACACCGATGTTGCAAATATAATATTTTTCTTTGTTGTCTTATCCTTCAGCAATGCTTTAAGATTTTCACTGACCGGATAAGTATTCAGATCAATTAACTTATCCATTTTTATCCTCATTTCTAAAGCCGGCTATCCTTGATAGCCAGCTTGGAAAAAATGTATACTTTTTTTCATGAGAAAAATTTGGATTTGTAACTGTGAAATTTCACGAAGTTTTGACAGAAAATTACTGAATTTCGACTGATTTCGTGATACAATATGTAAGAATGGTTTTATGTATACGATTACTGGAAATGTATACCATTTCAGTTAGAACACATGAACTATTTAACTGGATTTTTCATATTTTACAGCTTTGCTGTAAAACGTCTTAGGGCACATATTACAAGCCTTTGCAGCTTCTTCTATTGTGATTTTCCCTGCCCGCCAGTCTTTGTGCATCTGATAAAAGTTTTCCGGTATTGGTAATGGTGGTCTGCCGAACTTTACGCCCCTTGCTTTCGCTGCTGCAATTCCCTCCGCTTGTCTTTGCTTGATATTGGTGCGTTCGTTTTCTGCTACATAGCTGAGTAATGCCAGAACAACATCACTGATAAATGTTCCTAGCAGATTCTTTTCTCTGCGTGTATCCAATAGTGGCATATCTATGACAACAATATCTGCTTTCTTTTCTTTCGTAATAATGCGCCACTGCTCATTCAATTCTCCGTAATTTCTGCCTAAGCGGTCAATCGACTTGATATACAGTACGCTGTTTTCATTTAATTTTCGCAATAACCGCTTATATTGTGTTCTCTCAAAATCCTTACCTGACTGCTTATCCATATAAATGTTATTCTCAGGTACTCCCATCTCCGTTAATGCGATTTTCTGTCTATCCTCATTTTGCTCCTTGGATGACACTCGCATATATCCATAAATGTTTATATCTGCCATGTATTTTTGCCTCCCATCTGCCAATATCTCCTACTTAGGTCTAGTATTTGCATGCATATTGGTATATAACCAACAGAAAGCTGATTCGACAAAATCAACCTTCTGTTGTAGTGTATAATCATCATTGTAATAACGTTGCTCTCACAATTTCTTCCGCTCTCTCCCGAATATTATTCATTCTCTGCACCCAAAGCATCTGATTTTCCTCTTTCAGGTGTTCCGTCACGCCTTCTCTTTCTGCCATCTGCTTTACAAGCAGATCAAACTGTGTCTCTGCCTGTTCCTGCAGCATAAGCAAATGTTCCTTTAGTTTTCCGCTTAATAGCATTGCCTGATAGATACCGCTCCGATGCTCTTTCAGATAATATTTTCTCATAAGTCCAAACTTTCTCAATTCTTCTTCCGGCTCCGGATCAGAAATTAAGTTTGGTATCAAATAATCTCCATTTTTTTCGTATGTAATATTCATAAACAGCCTCTCTTTCCCCGAATTACAATTCGGTACTGATATTATGTTTTCTCAATCCGCCTTGTTCCTGTGTATGCATGGATTTTTGTTGTGTCTGTTCTTTCACAACCTTCTGCTTTTCCGCCAAGCGTTCTTTCATTGTCTTAGGCTCTAATGACTTCACAAATTCTGTAAAAGCTTCGCCCAATCCTCTGATGGAAATAAACTGCTTCATTTTATCCAATAGTCCATTCACATCTGATACTTTTTTCTCTAGTGCAACAATCTTCTTTTCGTATTTCTCCAACAACTTATTTCTGGATACAGCTCTGATGAAAGCATCTATGATTTTATCCCAGTCGCTTTTCTTTACTTTGACATATTCTTCACCGCCAAAAATATTGCTAACTGAAACTGCCGCACTTTTCAATTTCTTGGCATCTTTCTCCGTTTCTTTGGCTATAGTCTTTAGGGTATCTGCTCTCAAATCATGTTTTTTCAGCACATCCTTGTTATCTTTTTCCTTCTCATCCAGCTTTGCAATCTGATCGGCAAGTTTCTCTGCCTGTTCTGCCAGCCTTTGATTATTTTCTTCTATTTTCACTGCTTGATGCTCCAACTTTTCCACTTTCTGCATCGCAGCTTTATACTCCGGCAGGGTAAGGTTATCTCTCTGTACGCCCAACACCTCGACATCAATCCCTTTTTCCTGACAAAGTTCCGTCAAATAAGCTCGCTCCCTCTGTTGCCATGCAACTGTTTCATTTTCCTTTTTGCTGACCGCCTTTGCAAATCCCATTTGCTGCAATGCCTTAGTCAGACTATTGCGTGTTTTCATGCCTGTTTTATAGCCATTCGCAACCGGAATATAATCAATATGCAAGTGTGGCGTTGCTTCATCCAAATGCATAACACAATTAAACAGATACAAATTGGGATTACGTTCCTGAAATGTTTTTGCATATTGCTCCAATATTTCAATGGCTGCCTTTGCCTCCTCAGTAAGCTTTCCATCTGCACCCACCACTGGAGTGTCATCCTTTTTGCCTATCTGAACGATATTCTCGTAGAATGTCTTTTCCTTATTACCTGAATTCTCTATTTCTTTCAGATAATTTTCTTTTCTACGATCCTTTCGCTTTTGTGCTGCATTATAATCACTAAGTGCCTGCCCAAAGCATTTCTCATATGCCTGTTCCAAAGATTCCTGTATATAAATTCGGTTCCAAGCTGTCCTTTCGGGTACCACATTATTACTGATAAACTCTCGGTTATTATGTGTCAGATGTCCCTTTCCCTTTGGAAAAGAAATTGTTTTTGCTCCCAGTCTTTTTACCTTCTTTCCATCTTTATATAACTGCTAACTACGGTTTTGTTACTTTTGTCAAAAGTAACTCCTTATTAGTTTTGACGCAGGCATCAAAACATAAGTCGCTCTCCGAGGGCTCTGCGAGGCTCTTGCCAGCTCTGTGGCTGGCATATCTGCCATAAAATACATGGCAGATTACTCACTCCGTCAGATAACCCCTTCCATCGTTCGCTTTAGCTGACGGTACCGGATATATCTACTCCGGTACCCAGTCACCCATTGCCAGTGCCATCGTCATCATTGCATCTGACATATCCGGCTCCGGCAATTCTGCTGCTTCTTGCTCCATCTCATCTCTGTGATCTCCGGTCTGTGAAGCAGCAGGTAGGGCATTTCCATATATACTTTCCATTTCCTCCAGCAATTCTCTCTTTAGCGTTGCTAACTGCATGGAAAGCATCTGCTCCGTTACACACTCCGCATTGTTTTGTTGAAATGCCCCCTGTTCTATTGCATGGTTTCCATCCAATATCTGAACAAATGCGTCTGAAAGTATTTTCCCGTAAGAGCCTTCTTTTCTTGTAATGCTCTGCAAATATTCCCATGTTCTACGCTGGTTTTCATCATCCATGCAGAATCGAACATTGCTTGAACGATATTCTTTCCGCATCCGAATCATCCTTTCATTCGCTGTTTCATCATGGCAAGTGCTTCATAGCCTTTCGCATTAGCACATATATCTGTAATTACGGTTACTTCCGGCTTTGCTGTCAGAGCAGAGAAATTTTGTAAAAGGCAGCCTCCACCACCAATGATATAAAGATGCACCAGTTCTTCCCGATATCCATGTGCAGTGAGTTTTTTAATAATTTCTCCAGTATAGTTTTCCGCAATCCGCTTGGTAGTCATAGCTACTGCATCTGTCCTGTCTCCGATTCCATTCCTCAAAAGCGGCTCAATCAGCATCTCCGGCACGTCCACTCCACTGTGCTTTGATACTTCCTTTTGTATCTTTTCCATACACTGATATACCCCGAACACTTCTGTGCTGATGCTGTTTTCCATAGGTCTGCCATCATGAATTTCCAGAATACTCATAGTACCATTTCCTATATCAACCAACATATTCATGCCCGGCATAGAGCCTTGATTATGAACTGCTGCAAGTCCCTGCGGAAAGATTTCCAAGCCGCATAAATGGACTTTGTATCGTTCCTTGCGAAATGAGAAATCCATCTCTTTTTCACGCATGAGATAGTTTCTCCATTCCGCTGCCTGCGTCTTTACCCATGCAAGCGGTAATCCCACTGCAAGCACCACATCTGCCTCATGCAATCCTCTGTACCTCATTTCCTCTGCCAGTCCTGCAAGTGTCAGAATATAGAAATCATCCGATTCCGTTTTATTTCCCTGATATACCAGATGGCTCTCACCTATCACATAATATTTGTCCCGATACTTTACATAATTGGTACTGACAATCGGCTCCTCGTCATAACACTCTATTCCGGTCTGAAATACCCGGTGTGCTGTCTTGATATTTCCATAACCATGATCCAGACCTATATAAATTTTTCCTGTTGCTTTGTTGCTTTTCTGATAATTGAATTTCTGCATTTATTATTCTCCTCCTGCTGTTTACATTTGTTGTTGCAATACTCTTATGCTGTTTTTCCCGTTTACATTGTTTACAACTGCTGTACCTTGTATATTTACTGTATTTTTCCGTAAACCATAGTGTTTACTATCTCGCATACACAGACTGTAAACAGAATTTGTAAACGGGGATCAAAAAACTTATTTTTTGTCAAATGGTGTTTCTGCATGTTCCGGCAATTTATGAAATTCTTCTTTATCCGCTATCCTGCGCCATCCTCTTTGTATGCCATATTCTGCAAATCGGTGGGATGATATTTTCTCCCAGCCGGAAATACTGTTGTTCATGACATTATTGATTTCCTTTAATTCCCAGTCCTTCGGCGTATCATATTCATGGTCAAATGCTTCCTTATAGATCATGGTGCTACACACATAATCCTGCGGCAATTCATCCAGCCACAACTGAATAATTCCAACTTTTGCATCCTCCGGCATAAATTCTTTCTGCATCTGACGCAAATAGATTTCTGTATCTTTGGACAACTTCAATTCATGCTGACCGCTTCGATACAGCTCCATTGCCTCTGCCCATGCCTGAATGATATAATTTCTTGCCTCTTTCTCGTCCTCCAGAATATGCTTCTCCACTCTGTCCAGATGTACCAGTATCGGTGCAAATCTGCGATTACCGGTTCTGTCTAATGGTAAAAAATCCATGCTGTTTGATGTGCCGACAAACACACATTGTCTTGGTCTGTCCTCCGGATGCGTTTCATAAGGAATTTTATAAGTCTCTTTCTGTCTGCTGATAAATGATTTAATATCTTCAATACTCTTGGCATTGACCGTAGCCATCATCTCTGACATTTCGATAATCCAATGCCCCTGCATTTTCCGGTACACATTATCATCATCCATGCGCTTCAGATCGTCTGAGAACCATTCATCATTGATTGCAAGGAAGCGGAAAAATGTAGACTTTCCTGCGCCCTGTCCACCCACTAGACACACCATAATTTCATACTTACATCCCGGCTCATATACCCTATGTATCGCTGCCACCATAAGAAGCTGCATAATTTCTCTGGTATAAGCATCCTCCTCGGCTCCCAGATATTTGGGAAGCAGTCTTCCAATTCGGTACTTTCCATCCCATACAAGCTGTTCCAGATACTCCCGAATCGGATGATACCGGTTCTCGCTGGCTGCGATATTCATAGCTTTGTTGATGTTCCTCTCATTTTTTAACCCGTACTGCTTTTCCAGATACCAGTGAAGCTGGTACACATCGGTATCCGTCAGATTGGAAGATGTTCTTTCCCATCCAAGATCACCAACAATATCTATTTTCCCGGAAAGTTCATTTTTTCTGATTGCACCTTTTAACAAAGGATCTCGTTGAAAAACTGTCATGCAGTTATCAATGCTCTGGCAAACATTTCCTTTATTATTTCTTGCAAGGTCAGTCTGAATATCCTCAACGCTACTCCTTTCATCCTCAAGCACTTTCCCGACATCGTTCCATGAGACATCTGCTCCATTTTCTGACATTTCCTGCAATCTGCTCCACCTCTTTTCTGCCTTGCATAAATAGTTCTTTTTTCTCCTGCTCACTTCCCATACAGAGAATATCCAGCCAATAATTGATGATTGGTTCTGCATGAAGCATCATGGCATAATCCTTAGAAAATATTACATCCGGTGGCTTGCCATAAAGTAGTTCTCCACTATATTCAATCTGTATCAACGCATCTTTTAACAGTTCTATTGTCTCCTCACACCATCTGGAAAATCTTTTCTTAATCTGAATAATGCGTATGCGCTCCTCTTTTTCCCTGCGAAGTCTCTCTTTTTCTTCCCCGCTCATTGCTTCTGTATGAATTGGCAATTCAAAATCCTCAATCAATTTCTTTGCGGCATCATACTGGGATAATCCATACATTCTTGCTGTGTAATCAATCACATCGCCACCCACACCACATGCAAAACAGTGATAATTTTGATCCACCTTCATGCTCGGATGTCTGTCATCATGGAATGGACAGCAGGCAGTTCCATTTCTGCGAATATGAAGTCCATAACTTTCTGCCACCTGTCTTGTGGTTAGATGCTCTTTCACTTCTGAAAATATATTCAAATCACAAATTTCTCCTTTCCTGCGGAGAAAGCCTTTGCTATAATAAATTTGTTGTGGATAGAAAGGCTTTATCCTTTTTATTCTTTCATGTCCCTGTTACCAGCAGGGGCATTTTTCTGTAATGCAATCAATTCTTTTAGCAAAGCCAGCAAAAGCTGCTCATTCTCTGAATTTCCATTATGCAATTCCTCACATATCTGCTCTAACACCTTTGATAATCGAAATGACATATAATTGCCTGACACTACCTTAATTTTCTGCTCTAACACTGCCTTTCGATAATATTCACCCTTGGGCACTCCCGACAATATGATTTGGGCTTCAACCTCCGCCTTTTCTTCATCACTCAGCCAAAATGCGATTGTGTTATGCCGAAATCTATCCTCCCGTTTACACGCCATCTTCCTCACCTCGATCCACTTTTCCAAGTCTGTCTGCAATTTTCTCCTGCGCATCCCTTGACTGGTGGCAATAGGTCTCAATCGTTGTCGTTACCTTTCCATGTCCCAGCCGCTTGGCAATCTCAATCGGACTGAACCCCATCTGCACCAGCATACTTGCATGACTGTGTCTGGTACAATGCACTGTAATTTTCTTCACTCCCGACAGCTTTATGCCACGCTCCATCTCATGCTCAAAGAAACTTTTGGTTCTTCCTGCAAATAATCTGGTTCCCGGTTTTGGTCGATACAATGTGCTGATATATTCCCGAATCTCGTCCTGCAATTCCTTATGAATAGTTATCACTCGCACCGAGCTTTCTGTCTTTGGAGCTGTAATCAAATCTTCTCCATCAAGCCTTGTAAGCGATTCATCCACCCGGATAGTTCCATCCTCGAAATTTACATCTTTCACCTGCAAGGCAAGTAATTCTCCAATGCGCATACCTGTCCAAAACAATATCTGAAATGCCATCCAAGAATCTCTTTTATCTATAATTGCATCCGAAAATTTTTGAAATTCTTCCAACGTCCAATACGGACGTTCCTCCGCTTTACTTTTTCCCATACTGCCTGCCTTGTGGCATGGATTGGAGCGTAATTCATAGAATCGCACCGCATAATTGAGAATAGAACTGAGCTGATTATTTATCGTTTTGAGATAAGTCGGCTTAAATCCTTTATCAATCATTTCGCCCTGCCACTTTCGTATCATAGGAGCTGTGATTGCATTAATTGGCGTATTTCCAAAATACGGAAGAACCTTATCTTTCATCACATATTCTTTCTGCTTCATGGTGGTTTTCCGCAGTCGTTTCTCCATATCAGCCTTATATATCTCCCAGAAATCATTCAAGGTCATGGTCGGATCAGAAGTTTGCTGCAATATGAAATGCGCATACCATTCCTCAGCTTCTTTCTTTGTCTTAAATCCTCGCTTCTGGGATTTTTTCTTGGTTCCCGTCCAGTCTGTCCACCGATACTGGATATGCCATGTACCATTTGGATCTCGCTTTGCACTGCAGCTCATGCACTCACCTCCTTGGCTCCTCCATACCATTTCTCACGAAAATACTCCACCGGAATTTTACCTGCGATTGTAAGGAAGCCTTTTCCGGCAAGTTCCTTATTCATTTCTCGTAAAATCTTGTAGGATTTTCCCATGCTCACACCGAGCATCTTTGCAATGTCTTCTGCACTGTAGTAAATTTTTTCGTTCATAGTGTTCTTTCCTTTCTTTGTTTCTGTATAGTATCATTTTGTTTCGCTTTTATGATATCGTAACATTTGTTTCGTGTCAATATCTTTTTTCTTTTATTTTTTTATCTTGTGTGGTATGCTATATATGATGTTGAAACATCCATAGCTTTAAAGCAGGAGGAAATCACAATGACAGTTGGTGAAAATATAAGACGCATCCGTCAGGAACGTCACCTAACCCAAAGACAATTAGGAGAAATGGTTGGTGCAAGCGAAGCCTATATTCGTGCTTACGAAAGTGGCAGAAGAAACCCCAAACCAGCATCTCTTGAAAAAATTGCAGAGGCACTTGCGGTCAATCCCGAAGTACTTGCCAATTCAGATTTTGATGGTATAAAAGCCATACACCGACTTTTTCAAATATTCCGCCAGTATGACGGTTCATTATTTGAATATCAGGATAAAGATGGAAATGATATGGTTGGAATCAGCTTTGGAACACTGTCACTGATGCAATCATGGCTGGAACGCTATGAGAAATATATGGATGAAGTCGAGAAATGTAATGAAATCAAAGATGTGAAAAAACGTGGCGAAGCTCTGCTGAAAGCGGAAGCTGACTTCAATCTTTGGATGGATATTTATCCGGAATCGGAGGCATGGCAGGATAGATTGAAAATTCAGAAGGCACATGATGAAGTGATGGATAAGATTGGATTGAACTCAAAAAAATAAGTCCCCAAAACATACGAAAGGAAATAAATTATGAATATTCAAAGCTCTGCATATTTACATTATACTTTTCAAACATGCGTAAATATTGACATAGATATCGCATCTGGTCGAACTGTTCAGGGAACATTTGTCTATGTTTCAAAAATAATACACAATTGGATAACACAAAAATTTCCTGCATTAAATCTCCCTTCCTATCCGGGAAATTTTCAAAAAAATCAATACACACAAACCGTAGAAACTTTATATTCTTACAATGATTGTTTTTACTGCATAAAAACGACTCATACTGACAAAGAAATTCCAAATAGAATTTGGGTTACTGAAGCAGAGATTCACAAAAAGGATGAGAAGTTATTTCTTGGTGTCAAGAATGCGTATACATCTAATTCACCAAAAAATGAGGAGGATTATATTATTTTCAATGTGCCTTTATTTGTTAAAAATATTGCCAAAAAGGTTACCTTGTTAGATGTTGGAGAAACCATTGAAAACATCGCAACAATAGATTCTCCTGATAAATTAACAGATTTGTATAATTTAATTACTAATCCCTCTAGACAGCTCCCTGTAATTGTAATTTCAGAAAACACCTCTCTTGATAACATTTCTGCTAAATACTTTGCAGTAAATGATAGCTATTTATTGGATGGCAAACGTCTTGCAGAAGACTTAAAATTTATTTCTCATATATTTTATTTACCATCCGAACATCAAACTTCATGGTGTAATTTAATAGGTTCTAATTGGGGACTATACAATGGCGCTGTGCGAACATATTATCCTAATTTTTCAATTGATGATAATCAGTATTACAATCATCCAATTATAATTCCCCAGAAAATATTAAGCATGAATTATGTCAATTCTGAAGGCAAAGAATACCTTGGCGGACATGCTTTTCGAAAAATTTTGACTCGAACTCTCAAAAATTTCAATATGCATAATCGATTTTCTTGGGCGGAAAATGACTTTCAGTTTTTCTACAAAGCAAATCGAGCAGAAAAAATATTAAAACATAGTTCTAACAAAAACACTCAGGAGTGGTGTGCTTTATTAGAAGAGGACAATGAAGAACTTAATAAACAACTTCAAGAAACACAAGCTCTATTAGAAGCGCAAGATCAAGAAATGGGGCTTCAAAATGAAACCATACGAAAATTTGAATCGATAAATATTTATAATCAAACTAGAATTTATAATCTTGAACAAGCATTACTAAAATATCAGCAACAACCAGATCCATTGCAGTATCCTAATAATTATTCCGATATTCCAGAATGGATCAATAATAATTTTTCTGGTCGTATTGAACTTCTACCAAGAGCCGTTCGCTCCTTGAAAGATGCTCTATATAAAGATATAAACCTTGTTTGTCAACTTATAGAATGTTTAGGAACTACATACTATAATATGCGAATGGGTTTTGTCGATAAACAATTGTATGACAATACACTAAAAAACCTCGGAGTAGAAGACCTACCTGCTATTAGTGATTCTTCAGCAGGACAACAAGGAGATGAATATTATCCTCTATACAACGGAAAAAAGCATAAGATTGATCGCCATCTTGTAAAGGGAACTAGTCGTGATGCACGAGAATGCCTGAGAATATATTTCTTTTGGGATGATGATGCTAGTATTCTTGTAATAGGAAGTTTACCTGGACACCTAAAAATAAAAAGTAGTAATTAATTTTGTACCCAAATCGTACCCACTCACACATAAAAAATCCCTACAAAGCCCATAAATACAGGCTTTGTAGGGATTTAACCATTTATTCAAACTCAATCGTACCAGGTGGCTTACTGGTCAAATCGTAAAGTACACGATTGACTCCCTTCACCTCGTTAATAATCCGGTTCATTACCTTCTGCAGGACTTCAAACGGAATCTCTGCACAATCAGCAGTCATAAAGTCCGTGGTATTTACAGCGCGAAGTGCTACTGCGTAATCATACGTTCTGAAGTCACCCATAACGCCAACACTACGCATATTGGTAAGTGCTGCGAAGTACTGGCCAAGTCCTTTATCGCATCCTGCCTTGGCAAGCTCTTCACGATAAATGTAATCTGCATCCTGAACGATACGCACCTTTTCTTCGGTAACTTCTCCAACGATACGAACGCCAAGTCCGGGACCGGGGAATGGCTGGCGGAATACCAGATAATCCGGAATGCCAAGCTCTAAACCTGCCCGGCGGACTTCGTCCTTAAACAGCATTCGTAATGGCTCGACGATCTCTTTGAAATCTACACAGTCCGGAAGTCCTCCAACATTGTGATGGGATTTGATCGTTGCACTCTTATCAAGACCGGATTCTACCACGTCAGGATAAATCGTTCCCTGTACCAGATAGTCTACGGCACCGATTTTCTTTGCTTCTTCTTCAAATACACGGATAAACTCTTCACCGATGATCTTACGCTTTCTCTCCGGATCGGTCACGCCTGCCAGCTTATCATAAAAACGCTGCTGTGCATTTACCCGGATAAAGTTAAGATCATACGATCCGTTCGGTCCAAACACCGCCTCTACCTCGTCACCTTCGTTTTTACGAAGAAGACCATGATCAACGAATACACAGGTGAGCTGCTTTCCAACAGCCTTCGACAAAAGCACTGCTGCCACAGAAGAATCTACCCCACCAGACAGGGCACAAAGCACTTTACCGTTTCCGATTTTCTCACGAAGCTGCTGAATGCTTGTCTCCACAAAGGAGTCCATTCTCCAGTCACCCTTGCAGCCACAGATCTTGCGTACAAAGTTGAACAGCATCTTCTGTCCGTCCTTGGTGTGTACGACTTCCGGATGGAACTGGGTTGCGTAAAGCTTGCGGGACTGATCCTCCATTGCTGCTACCGGACATACGGGAGTATGTGCCGTCACACGGAATCCAGACGGTGCCTCTGCGATATAGTCGGTATGGCTCATCCAACAACTTGTGCTTGCAGGAACCTCTGCAAAAAGCTCGCTGTCAGCAACATCAATGGTAACTTCGGTATGACCATATTCGGAAACCGGCGCGGTTGCGACCTTTCCTCCGCACATATGTGCCATAAGCTGGGATCCATAACAGATGCCAAGGATCGGAACTCCCATTGTAAAAAGTTCCTTGTCACAAAGCAGTGCATCTTCTGCATAAACACTGTTCGGACCACCGGTAATAATAATTCCCTTGGGAGATAATTTCTTAATCTCTTCAATAGGACTGTTATAAGGCTTTACTTCACAATAAACATTGCATTCGCGGACCCTTCGGGCAATCAGCTGATTATACTGTCCGCCGTAGTCCAAAACGATGACCATTTCTTTTTCCATAATTATTCTCCATGGTTCTTAATAGTTACATAAAGTACTATTTTCATTATAATGACACACCTATGCCTTGTCAAAATAATTTTCCACTCAAAAATGACGACTCAAAAATGATCCACTGGATCATTTTTTCATATGCATGGCAACAAAATAAAGAGTTCGCTTGCGAACTCTTCGCGCGCGAGCGGTGTTGCAAAGCAACTAATTTCTTCTCCGCGAGTTGCGCATCCCTGCGGAGCTTTTTGCTTTATAGGAATTTCCTATAAAGTAAAAAATACGGCACAAACTGTACCGTATCTTGATCTTACTTATTCATTTCTTCATGCTGATGCGCATATTTTTCTTTAGTAGCCAAACCTCCCCGCAGATGACGCTCCGCTTTATTCACATCAAGCACCTTACGCGCCTCTTTCGCAAGTGCCAGATTGATGTGCTGCAATCGCTCCGCTACATCCTTATGTACTGTACTTTTCGAAATGCCAAATGCTTTGGCGGTCTGTCTTACGGTTGCATTGTTTTCGATGATATAATTCGCTATATGAACTGCCCGTTCCTCAATATAATCTTTCAAAGGAAATCCCTCAGAACGCTTTTTTACATTCTATGAGATGCTCCGAGAGGTTATGACCATTTCCAGTTCCATATTATCTGATTATTCTCCTACAACTTTGGATGATTCTACGAAATATGATTCTCCTGATAACAAATTGCACTCCCATCTGGAGCATATACATGAATTTTGGCGATGCCGCCAAACCAATGATATGCATCATCACACTTCGTCACATCCTGATCCGTCTGGTTCAGGAGTTCTCCAATTCCATGTTCGACCATATCAAACAGGATAATGTTTTCAAGTTCTCTGGTGTGCCCGTGCAAAATATATTTTGCTTTCTTTTTCAGGAAATCCAGTCGTTCCAGACTTTTCGCATATTCTTCAAGTGAGCTGCACCCTTCCAACTGCATCCAAAGATGATGGTTGATTCCATCTCCCGGGAATAAAATCTGCTCTTCTACAAGCAAAAGACATAGTTCTCCCGGTGTATGCCCCGGAAGTTCATAAACCTCTACATGTAATCCTCCAAGATCAATTACATCGCCTTCCCTGATCGGATGGACTACCGGTCTCTTATCAAGGTTCTCCGGTGCCGTGAATATCTCCACATAAGGCATGTCATACGGACTCATATATACTTCATCAAAAAAATGATTTCCACCGATATGATCCGGATGCACATGCGTATTGATCACCATAACCGGCAGGCCAGTGATGGTCCGCACAATTTCTTTCACGTTTTCGCTTCCATTCATGGTATCTACTACCAGTGCCTTCTTTTCTCCCAGTACCACATAACCGGAAGACCCCTGGTCATCCATCAGCCATACATGTTCTGTTAATTTTTTTGTCTGTATCATATCTGTAATTTCCTGCCTTCCATTTTATCATTTAAGATAATTCATGCATATCTACCCGACATATCATACATAAGTATATCATAGCAAATAAATGAATTAAATAAAAAATTTAGGCCAAACTGCATTCTTACATGAATCTCTAGCATGTTACCCCTGATTTATGTTATACTATGGTGAGTGTTTTACACTACTATATTAAATTAATTTTCTGAAGGCAAAGCCATGATTAAACGAAAATTTATCAGTGTCAGGCTGTTAACTCCCGGCATGGTCATTGACCAGTCCATCATCGATGGAACTGGACGTGTCCTGATTCACAGGAAGACAGCTCTTGACGATTACATGATTTATTCCCTTCGCAAGATGAGCATTGGTGGTGTTTATATCCGCGAAGGCGAAGAAAGCGATGAGGAAATCACCTATAACATTTCTCCGGAAGTTATGGAGAAGATCGAGAAGGTGAAGGTTCCTGACCGTGCGAAGATTGAACTACATGAAAGTGTGAAGAAAAGAGTTGCGGAAGGAATCCAGTTCCTTTACAGTAATCCGGACTCTCCAAGCTTCATGGATGCAACCAACAATGTTTCCAGTGAGCTTATGAAAGCATTGGAAGAGAATGATGCCCTGGCAGTCGATGTCGGTGCTTTGAAAGTCAGCGATGAATACACCTTCAAGCACAGTGTAGATGTTGCTTCCATGGGAATGATTATTGCGAAAAACCGTGGACTTTCCCCGAAGGAAGTGCAGCAGATTGGTGTTTCAGGACTTCTGCACGACCTTGGTAAATCCAGAATCCCGAATGAAATTTTAAATAAGCCGGGACGGCTGACGGAGGAGGAATTTGAAGTAATGAAGACTCATCCCGTTCTTGGCTATAACATGATTAAGGATAAGCCGGAGCTTTCTACAGCCACAAAGCTTGGTGTACTGCAGCATCATGAAAAGATGAACGGCAATGGCTATCCGTTGAAATTACAGGGTGACCAGATTACTCCCTTTGCAAGGATTCTTTCGGTTGCCGATATTTATGATGCCCTTGTCACAGAGCGTCCCTATAAAGATGCATTTTCTCCTCGTGATGCCGTGGAAATGATTATGGCAATGACCGGAGATCTTGACATTCACATGATCCAGAGTTTCTTAAACAGTGTGATTCTCTATCCCGTTGATTCCATAATAAAATTAAGCACCGGAGAGTTTGCCAAAATTGTGCAAAACATCCCCGGTTATCCTACACGCCCTACTGTGATCACTTTGAACCATGGTCAGATCTATGCTCTTGCCTCTGATATCAAGTGCGCAAGCATTATTATCATATAACTATTACAGCTTAAACAACGTACTCATGATTCCTCTTCCGAGGGATGCACCTACGTTTCCGCCCAGCCGCTTTCCAAAGGAACCACCTATCGACTTGCCAAGGGAATTCCCTAGTTCACGTCCTACGGTTCCTGCAGCGGAGCGCGCTACACTTCCGGCAACTCTGTTTGCCTTCTTCTTCTTTGCTTCCTCTTCCTTTTCTTTCGCCTTCTGAATCCGAAGTGCCTCTTTTTCCTGCTCCTTCTGCAATCTTAGCTGTTCCTTTTCCTGCGCCTTTAACTGTGCTGCTTCCAGCTTTTCCTGTTCCTTCTGGCGGACAGCTTCCTCCTTCTGCGCTGCGGCCTCCTCCGCCTCCTTCTGTGCCTGAAGGTTCATTCTCTGCAAAAATTCATACGCCGAGTCACGATCAAAATAGTCATTATATTTACTGTAAAACATGCTTCCCCTGATCTGTTCCTCTCTGGTCCGGTCATCAAGCGTTCCTAAGTTACTCTGTGGAGGCAGCATCGTGCATCTCTTCACCACAGTCGGAATTCCCTCTTCATTGAGCACCGAAACCAGTGCCTCTCCAATGGCAAGCTCCTGTAAAACCTCATAAGTATTAAATTCCGGATTCTCACGGAACGCCTGTGCTGCTGCCTTTGCCCCTTTTTGTTCACCCGGTGTGTAGGCATGCAATGCGTGCTGGATCTTATTTCCCAGCTGGGAAAGAACCCCATCCGGAATATCCTTCGGATTCTGTGTGATAAAGTAAATACCAACCCCTTTTGAACGGATCAGCTTTACCACCTGCTCAATCTTTTCAAGCAGGGCACGGTTTGCAGTATCAAACAACATATGAGCCTCATCGAAGAAAAAGACCATCTTCGGCTTTGGAAGATCTCCTGCTTCCGGTAAGGTTTCATATAATTCGGACATCAGCCACAAAAGGAAGGTGGAATACATCTTCGGGCTCTGCATCAGCTTCTGGCAGTCCAGGATCTGAATTTTGCCATTGCCGTCGCAGTCCGTTCCGATCCAGTCACTGATACTGAGTGCCGGTTCCCCGAAAAACTGCTCTCCACCTGCCTCCTCCAGTGTAATCACGGCACGGATAATGGCAGTCAGACTCTGCTTTGCTATATTTCCATAGGTAAGGCTTAATTCCTTTGCATTTTCGGATACATACTGCAGCATGGCCCGCAGATCTTTGGTATCAATCAGAAGAAGACCTTCATCATCTGCAATTTTAAAGATAATCGTCAGAATATCGCTCTGCGTATCATTGAGATTCAGAATCCTGCTAAGCAACAGTGGACCTATTTCGGTGATGGTCGTGCGAAGCGGCAGACCCTTTTCTCCAAATACATCCCAGAAGGTTACCGGATAAGCATGATAGGCAAATCCTTCTTTTTCAAGTCCCAGCTTTTCCACACGTCCGCCGACACTTCCTTCGCCGGTTCCCTTAAGGCTCATGGAAGCCAGATCTCCTTTAGCATCCGCAAGAAATACGGAAACACCACAATCACTGAAGGACTCTGCCAGTACACGCAAGCTCACGGTTTTACCGGTACCGGTTGCACCTGCAATCAGTCCGTGGCGGTTTGCCATCTTCGGATAGATACAGACCTTTTCCTCTCCTGATTTTCCAATATAAAGCTTTTGTTCCTGATACATCTTCAATCCCCTTCCTGTTAATTCTCGTTTCGTATATACGTGATGAACCGGTTTCCATTTTCCTTAAACCAGGTCTTTGAGTCGTTCATTCCCATCTTATAAATCGTCCCGGTCTGTGGATTCATAATCACTGTATTCATTTCATTAAATCCAATGAGCAGCACGGCATTTCCATCCTGCAGCATCACAAGCACCGGAATGTCACGATCCACATAATAAAGAACTGCATCCAGGGAGCATCCGGACAGATCCAGCACCTGGCATTCGCTTAAAGCACCCTCCAGAATGGAGCGAATAGTCTCTCCACTTTGCAGCATATATGCAGAATTACGCATGATTCCTTCATAGGACAGCATGGTGTCTAATGCAACTGCAAGCGAATCTCTCTCCTCCGTAACCATATCCGGCTGGATTGCCATAATCTGATTTCTGGTACTGCGTATGGTCTTTTTCCATACATAGTTTCCGGCACTGTTAAGCACCACTCCGGCCTCGCTTTCAGCTGCATCAACTGCCTGATCCTCATTACCATAGATGCCGCGGATACCATATTTGCCATACACATAAAACTGCTCCTGCTCTTCATCGCTGCTTCGCAGATAAACACTTCTTTCCCCTTCAAAAAGCACTTCCTTCGGTGTAAGCTGCTTCATGGAATTCACGTTAATCTCTTTACGAAGTACAATCTGCCTGATTTTCTCATAGTTCTGCGTAACTACGACTTCTATGGTATTTCTTCCCAGACTTACACTTTCTGCGTCCACAATCTGATCTTCAGCGATTTCGACATAAGTGCCGTCTTCTGATTTTGACACACGCTGCAACGTGATCTGGTTCTGATTCACACTGCCTGACAAAACATACACATTCTCCTGCTCATAGGTCATCAGGACTCCTTCATTTTCATTCTCAATCTTCACGCAATACATCGGCAGAACCGTTTCTCTTGCATAGTCTGTCACAATGTCATTTTTATTCACAATGCCATAGATCAGATCCTCTTCAATAAAACCGATCGGAACAATCGTTTCTGAAGCCTTCGCTTCGATCCGCTTCTGTACGCCCGTATTCAGGTTCATCAATACCACTGTCTGGCTGTTTTCCAGGCTGTCGCCCTCCTGCCATGCGATCATACGGTTGCTGTCCGAAATCACATATCCGTTATAATGCAGATGATCTGCCACCATCTCATAGGTTCTCTCCGTGAAGTTAATACCATAAATGTGTTGGTTATCCATCAGATACAAAATTCCATCACGATTAATATAGGAAAGCCGGTTCACCTTTTCTATAATCACATCCTGTGGTTCCTCGCTCGGGATATAAACCAGTTCCTCAATCGTATTAACCGTACTGTCATAATAAAAGGCAGAAATTCCGACTTCACCCTCGTGCCTGCCACGATTCATGTAGCCATACACCAGAAAAGTAATATTCCCTCCCTCACTCACATCCAGAATTTTTATCCGGTGCATATTGTAAAAGGTACGTGTGTCCTTATTGTCTTTATCATAAAAGCCAAACAGATAGGCCATTTTGTTATCTACCGTATTATAACTGAAGAGCCGGTTACCGGATACAAACGCCAGAATGTTTCCGTCATCGCTTTCTTCCATCTGAATCTCATCAGCCGTAATACCAAGCATGATCTTATTGTTGGCATATACGTTTCCATTCTCCCGGAAAACCTGATCCATGGTACGTTCATAATTCAACAGATAGATTCGGTCCGAGGTATAACGCAGCCGGTAATATTCCTGCACGTGATACAGATTTTCTGTTTCCGCATCTGAGGTTGTCACATAAAAGTCTGTTACAAAGCTGCCCGTCTGTTCATCAATTTCCCTGATCGTGATCTGGGGATCCGTTTTCGCGGTAATTGGCAGACCTGCATAGGTGATCTGATCAAAGCTGCTGTGAATCGTCACTTTTCCCAGATTTGTATTATCTCCGGAGGAATTGGATTCCAGATACTTGGTAAGGCTCCTGGCCGCTTCCTTATCAAAGGTTTTGATCGTGAAATCCTTCACAAATTCCAGCTTATCCGTTACATGATAATCCTCCTGGCTGATGATCCTCGTATAATACCGGATGGTCTCACCGGAGGCAGGAGTGATCAGCAGAATCAGCTCATATTCCTGATTCATGTCAATAAGGTCTTTGAGCTCCAATGTTACAAAAAGCGTTCCATCATCCTGCTCTTTCCACTCCGGGATCTGCGTATTCTCAATCAGACGCTCTCCATCGACACTCCGGACCTCGAATGCCATACTGCGGATTTCCGCCCCGAACCGGTCAATCTGAAGTGATATCTTTCGTCCGGTCATCAACGGTGTAATGGATTCCCTCATCAGATTCGTTTTCATTTCCTTGCGGTATCCATGCATAGGATTCATTTCAATCCCATTAAACCGCACCGTCACAACCGGAAATGTCGCCTTGCCCATCTCCATTGTCATATCGGTCGTTCCCTGATTAATGATGCTGCCTGCAACAAACAGTGATATAAAGAATACCACAATTATAATTGCAATATTAATGATCAGTTTCTTCATTTCTTATACCTATATTACAAACTACGATTCTTCCTGTTCCATGAGCTTGTGCAGCGTGGTATGAATGTGAAGCTCCTGCGTCATCCGGGATAGTCCGGTCTCAATCTGTGATCTTCTCTCTGCTGCTTTACTCTGCTGTATATTAAGTGTCTGTTCAGAAGGATTTCTCTTCACCGCACGGATCAGCAGATTCTTCGGTGTGTGCTCCATATCGATAAATTCCAGAATCTGTGTATCATATCCTGCCATCTCGAGCGTCTCTGCCCGGACCGCATCTGTAATGATCGCTGCCATACGCTCTTTTAATATACCATATTTCAATACCGGCTCCAATATGTCATTCTGAATCTGCCGGTTCACCTCATGCTGACAGCACGGCACGGAAAAGATGACCTTTGCATTCCATTTCATTGCCTTTTGCAGTGCATAATCCGTTGCCGTATCACAGGCATGCAGCGTCACCACCATATCCACTTCATCACATCCCTCATACTTTGCAATATCCCCATGAAGAAACTGCAGCTTCTCATAACCATAGCTCCGGGCAAGATCATTACAATGCCGGATCACATCCTGTTTGAGGTCAAGTCCGGTAATCGCTACATCCTGTCCCTTAAGCTCATGCAGATAATAATACAGGGCAAAGGTAAGATAAGACTTGCCACAGCCAAAATCGATGATATGCACAGTACCCTTCTTTTGAAGGGTCGGCAGAATATCCTCTACAAATTCAAGATAGCGGTTAATCTGTTTAAATTTATCATACCGGGCATGTACAATTTTCCCCTCAGGGGTCTGCACTCCTAAATCAATCAGAAACGGAACCGGAATTCCTTCCTTCAGAATATAGTGCTTCTCACGGTTGTGCTCCATAACCGGTTTCAGGGTTTTCTCCCCGGATTCCGTGGCCTTAAACTTAATGGTTGTCCTTCCCTTTTTACTTACAAGCACATGGAGTCTGCCCTCCATGTGCCAGGCCTCCAGCTGTCGGAATTTGTCTTCCATGTAACGTTCCACAAGGGATACCATATCCCCTGCCTGATAATTCTTATGAAAAACCTGTGTCCCCTGAAAACAGGTCTCCTGAAACATCAGCTCCTGCTTTACCATCACCGGACGGATCTTAATCCTTGAAATTCCATCCTTTTCCCGTGGGTTGCTCAGGATCATCTGATAGAGTCTTTCATTGCATAATTCAGATAAATAAGTGTGTAAATCGTTCATCCCTGTGTCTTCTCTTATAAATTTCATAAAACAGAAGAATCTGTATGAGATCCCCGATTCTCTGCCACTTTTCCGGGGAATCCGCATCCGGTGCAGACCCTTCGTTACTGTTTTCTTCTCTTTTTACCCGATCCAGAATATCCATGGCAAGCCGGTATAACCGGAGCCGGTCCGGATATTCATCATAGATCATGCTTCCTTCATAGTCCATTTTGTCTAAAATCCCGGCAATCAGCTTCTGATAGTGCTTTGCCTCCTTCGGGTACATCTGCTGCATATATTCCAGATCACGCATCACAGTGTTTTCCTGCTGCCCGAACATCGGCATGGGATACGCCATATAAAACGGCATAATTCTGCGTTCATACATAACCATAACATCCTTGTTTCTTTACTGTTATGATATGCATTCCCTCTGTAGTCGTGAAAATAGAGTCAAAAGTCCATCCCTGTCAAAGGAATGGACTTTTCAACCATCTGATGTATCAATACTTATGATTTTAATACATGAATACGTGCGAGAGATCTCTGTAAAGCGGTTTCTGCACGAAGAACATCGGTCTCGGGAGTCTTGCTGCGAAGTCTTTCTTCGGCACGCTCTCTTGCATGCTCTGCACGATCCAGATCGATTTCTTCCGGCCACTCAATGATCTCTGCCATAATTACAAGCTGATCCTGCAGAATCTCTGCAAAACCTGCATGTAATGCAGCTTCCTTCGTTCCTTCTGCCTCTGTGATTGTAAGTATTCCGGGGCTTACGATAACCGTTAACGGGATATGCCCCTTTAACACACCGATTTCGCCCTCGGTGGTATTGAATTCCACCATGGAAACCTCACCTTCATAGAAAACACGGTCCGGAGTAATAATTTTTAAGGTAAATAAATTACTGTCTGCCATCTGACCACCTCCCGTTATTTCACGCGGGCAAGTACGTCATCAATGCTTCCGGCATTCAGGAAGTAGCTTTCCGGGATATCATCATGTTTACCTTCCAGAATTTCCTTAAAGCCACGGATTGTCTCGTTAATCGGTACATACTTTCCATCAATTCCCAGGAACTTGCTGGCTACGAAGAACGGCTGGGATAAGAATCTCTGTACCTTTCTTGCACGGTTTACAACGAGCTTATCGCTTTCTGATAATTCGTCCATACCAAGAATTGCAATGATATCCTGTAATTCCTTATACTTCTGGAGAATCTCCTGTACACCACGGGCAACAGCATAATGCTCTTCACCAACAATTCTGGGATCCAGAATTCTGGATGTGGACTCGAGCGGATCTACCGCAGGGTAAATACCTAATTCTACGATAGAACGGCTAAGTACGGTTGTTGCATCCAAATGCGCAAAGGTAGTTGCCGGAGCAGGGTCGGTTAAGTCATCGGCCGGCACATATACTGCCTGAACGGAAGTAATGGATCCGTTCTTCGTTGATGTAATACGCTCCTGAAGTGCACCCATTTCTGTCTGCAGGGTAGGCTGATAACCTACTGCGGAAGGCATACGTCCAAGAAGTGCGGACACCTCGGAACCAGCCTGTGTAAAACGGAAAATATTGTCTATGAAAAGAAGCACGTCCTTTCCACCTTTGTCACGGAAATACTCTGCCATCGTAAGACCGGTAAGACCAACTCTCATTCTGGCTCCGGGGGGCTCATTCATCTGACCAAACACCATGGTGGTCTTATCAATAACGCCGGACTCGGTCATTTCATGATATAAGTCATTTCCCTCTCTTGTTCTTTCACCAACACCGGTAAATACGGAATATCCACCGTGTTCGGTTGCGATGTTACGGATCAGCTCCTGGATCAGTACGGTCTTACCTACACCGGCACCACCGAACAGACCGATCTTACCACCCTTCTGATAAGGGCAAAGCAGGTCAACGACCTTGATACCTGTTTCCAGAAGTTCCTGCTGGGTAGACTGCTCTACGAATTCGGGTGCAGCCCTGTGGATCGGTTCATAGGAAACTCCTTCCGGAGCCGGTTTATTATCAATGGGAGCACCCAGTACGTTAAAGATACGTCCTAAGGTATTTTCACCAACAGGTACGGAAATCGGTTTTCCGGTAGCAATTGCTTCCATTCCACGGACAAGTCCGTCTGTGGTTCCCATGGCAATACATCTGACAGTATCGTCACCAAGATGCTGGGCAACTTCCACAACAAGCTCTCCGCCATCCTGCAGAGGAACCTTGATTGCTTCGTTGATTTCCGGCAGTCTGTTACCGGCAAACTTCACATCCAGAACGGCACCGATAACCTGAGTGATTTTTCCTGAATCTGCCATTTCTTTCATCCTTTCTCGATTTTATTTGTTTATGAGATCGCGTTTGCGCCTGCGATAATTTCGGTCAGTTCCTGCGTGATGGAGCCCTGACGGGCACGATTGTAAAGAAGCGTCAGATCCTCGATCATTTCTTCTGCATTGCTTGTTGCAGCGTCCATGGCCTGCATTCTGGCTCCGTTCTCACTGGCAATCGCTTCAATCATACCGCCGTAAATCAGGCTGGTAATATATTTCGGAATCAGTAAATTCAAAGCCTCTTCATCCTTTGGCTCAAAGTTCATCATAACATGATCGTCCTCCTGCGCAGCTTCTTCTTCCTCAGAAACCTCCACCGGAAGAAGCTTTAACAGGGTCGGAATATGAACAACGGTGTTCTTAAATCCGGTATAGGCCAGATAAATCTCACTGATTTCACCATTTTCAAAGGCGCTGAGAACTTCCTTACTGATCTTCATGGCTTCTGCATAAACAGGATCTTCCATTACATCTGAATAATCAGCTCTAATCTCATAGTTCTTTGCAAGGGCATCTTTTCCCTTCTTACCAATTGCATAAATTGTCAGATCTTCGTTTGCAAGCTCTCCCTGGGTAATCAGCTTGATCACATTGGAGTTGTAGCCGCCTGCAAGTCCACGGTTTGAAGTAATCACAATGACTGCCTTCTTTCCGCTTTCACCGGACTTTAAATATTTATGCTCCAGATTCTGCGTTCTTCGAAGAATCGAATGTACGGTATTGTACATGCAGTGGAAATAGGTCTGGGATTTCTCGGCATTCTGCTTGGCTCTCTGCAGCTTTACAGTAGAAACAAGCTTCATGGCCTTGGTAATCTGCTGGGTACTCTGGATACTGCCCTTACGCCGCTTTATGTCTCTCATTGAGGCCATAATATCACCTGTTCCCTTCCGAATTATTTAAGAAATTCTGCTTTGAATTCTTCAATTGCCTTCTTTAACTTCTCCTCGGTTGTATCAGAAATTACCTTCTCCTGTGCAATGCCTGACGGAATTTCCGGATACTTTGTCTTAATAAAGTCAAAGAATTCTGACTCAAAACGGGTAATCTCCTCGGTAGGAACATCTAACAGATACTTATTGGTAACTGCGTAAATGATGATAATCTGGTATTCAACCGGCATCGGATTGTACTGTGGCTGCTTTAATACCTCTTTAATTCTTTCACCCTGTGCCAGCTTTTCCTTGGTATCGGCATCAAGCTCGGAACCAAACTGTGCAAAGGAAGCAAGTTCTCTGTACTGTGCCAGCTCCACACGAATCGGGGAAGCAATCTTCTTCATTGCCTTGATCTGTGCATCACCACCAACACGGGATACAGAAAGTCCTGCGTTAACAGCCGGACGGAATCCGGAATTGAACATTTCAGTTTCCAGATAAATCTGTCCATCGGTAATAGAAATAACATTGGTCGGAATGTAAGCAGATACGTCACCTGCCTGCGTTTCGATAATCGGTAATGCCGTTAAGGATCCTCCGCCGTACTCATCACTCATTCTCGCTGCACGCTCTAACAGTCTGGAATGCAGATAGAATACGTCACCGGGATATGCCTCACGTCCGGGTGGACGCTTAAGAAGCAAAGAGAGTGTACGGTATGCAGCCGCATGCTTGGTTAAGTCATCGTATACTACCAGCACGTCCTCTCCATTCTCCATCCATTCCTCTCCGATAGCACATCCGGAATACGGAGCAATATACTGTAACGGAGCAAGCTCACTGGCGGTTGCTGCAACGATCGTTGTATACGCCATAGCGCCTGCTTCTTCCAGGGTCTTAACAAGGGATGCAACGGTAGAAGCCTTCTGTCCGATTGCGACATAAATACACTTCACACCCTGTCCCTTCTGATTAATAATGGTATCAATGGCAATTGCCGTCTTACCGGTCTGTCTGTCACCGATGATCAACTCACGCTGTCCTCTTCCGATGGGCACCATGGAGTCAATTGCCTTAATACCTGTCTGTAACGGTGTATCTACGGATTTACGTGTGATAACACCGGATGCTACTCTTTCAATCTTACGATATTTATCTGTCTGAATCGGACCCTTGCCATCAATCGGCTGTCCCAACGCATTCACAACACGTCCTAACATGTTGTCACCTACAGGAACCTCAACTACACGGCCGGTTGTCTTAACCTGATCGCCTTCGCTGATGTTTCTGTGGCTTCCGAGAAGTACTGCACCTACATTATCCTCTTCCAGGTTTAAGACCATGCCGTAAACCTCTCCGGGGAATTCCAGAAGCTCACCCTGCATTGCGTTATTCAGACCATGCACACGGGCAATACCGTCGGCTACCTGAATAACGGTACCAACGTCTGACACTTCAAGATCTGAAGCGTATCGTTTAATCTGCTCTTTGATTACGGAGCTGATTTCTTCCGGTTTCAAATTCATTGGTCATACGCACCTTTCTTTATTATTCGCAGCCATTTCATGCCTTCACAGCTGCGATGATTCAAGTCACTTAACAGAAACTGTATCCTCACAGTTCCTACAGCTGTACCCTGAGTAACTGACGCTGCAGCTCGTACAGCTTTGCTTTTACACTGCTGTCCACAACACGGTCTCCGATACGGATCACCATGCCACCGATCAGGTCATCTTCCACCTGATAATGCATTTCCATCTTCTTAAAATGGGTGGTTGCCAGCAGTCGTTCTTCGATTTCCTTCTTCTGGGCCTCGTTAATACCACATGCTGTGGATACATACGCAACTCCGATGCCTCTTTCCTTCTTCACTTCATCAATGAAATAATCGAGAATGGCATCGATTTCCGGATATCGGTCCTTCGCCACAACGATGTGCAGGAATCCGAGTAATTCCTTGGAAATATGTCCCTTGAATACCTCTTCTACGACCTTAAGCTTTTCTTCCTTAAGGATCTTGGGATGGTTCATGAGTTTCCCGAAATCCGGATTGGCATCAAGAATTTCTTTTAAGGATTCAATCTCCTGTAAGAATTCCTCTTCCTTTCCTTCTTCCACAGCCAGTTCGAACAAAGCCTCTCCATATGTTTTCGAAACTAGCTTTGCCATGTACTCTCACCTATTTCCTTCAAAGTATCGTTAATCAGGCTCTCCTGTACCGTTGTATCAATAGATGCCTTCACTACCTTACCTGCCATCATGGATGCAAGTACTACCATTTCGCGCTTCATGTCATCAGCTGCCTTCTGTTTCTCAAGTTCAGCTTCTGTTCTGGCTCTCTCGATAATGGCTGCCGCTTCTTCTTTTGCATTCGCCACGATCTTATTCTCATTCTCAAGAGCACGCTTTCTGGCATCGCTTAAAATCTTTTCTGCTTCTTTGTCGATATCTTTCAGCTTATTTTCATACTCTTCCTTGAGAGCCGCTGCATCTTCCTGGCTCTTTGCTGCATCATCGAGTTCACCCTTAATCTTGTCGGATCGCTTCTTCATCATTTCACGAACCGGATTAAACAGAAAATAAGATGCGACAAGGAACAATGCAAATACCGCAAGGATCATCAGTGCGGAATCTGCGAGGAGCTGAAAGTCAAGGTCGAACAATCTTGGTTCCATATTGAGCCTCCTTTCTTAAATTTATTAATGTAAGACTCTTATTTTGCCAAGGGCTTAACGAACAGCAGAATGATTGCAATTAACAGACCATAAAGACCGGTAGTTTCGGCAACGGCCTGTCCTAAAAGCATGGTAGAAGTAACGTCAGACTTAGCTCCCGGGTTTCTTCCAACAGCTGCTGCTGCATGTCCTGCTGCAATACCCTGTCCGACACCGGGTCCGATACCAGCGATAACTGCAAGACCTGCACCAATTGCTGAGCATCCTAAGATAAAGTTCGTGTTAAATTCCATTGTTGTTTCCTCCTTAATATAAGCATTTAATTTTGGTTATTTCTGTTATGGTTCTGATGAGCCACATGCATCTGAAATGTATGTCATAGTCAACATACAGAATACATACGTCTGAATTGCTCCGGAGAACAGATCAAAGTACACATGAAGCGCTGCCGGCCATACATAGGCGATTTTGCTGAGCAGTGCATAAATCAGCGCCATAATTGCTGTTCCCGAAAGAATATTGGCAAACAGACGCAATGACAGTGAAACCGGCACTGCCAGGTTACCGATAATGTTAATCGGTGCCCAGATCGGCCACGGGTCACACAGATTCTTAAGTACGCCGGAAAGCTTCTGGTATTTCAATTCATTGTACCGGATCAACGTAAATGAAATAATCGCCAGTCCAAAGGTTACTCCATAGTCCGCTGTCGGCGGTCTTAAACCGAACAATCCGGAAATATTACTGAACAGAATAAAAATAAAAATTGTTCCGATATAGTTCCGGTATCTCACTGCATGCCTGCCCATAACACCGGCTGTCATCTTATCGAGCATTTCCACGATCAGCTCCACCACATTCTGAAAGCCTGTGGGAACCTCCTTTGCACGCTTTACCATATGACCTGCAGCAATGCAGAACGCTGAAATGATTAAAAATACGATCAGCACACACACATGGGTTGTCGTAATCCAAAGCGTCTGTCCAAACAATTCATAAGAGAATACTCCATGAACCATGAAATCGACGTCAGCTCCTCCTGACAACAAAATTCCTTGTCCCATCCTATATCACCTCCTTACATCTCTTCTTCCGGTATTTCTACCAAATCAGGTAAAATTTCTTCACCGTAAATCCATGTACTTACTTTCTTAGCAAAGAAATTGAGATAAGCTCCGATCTTAAGTCCCATGACTCCCGCAAAGGTAATCAGGGGATTCAATGTATCCGTCAATGCCACAATTACGAGCACAATCGCAATCATCACATAACGGATCATGTAATGAACCATGATTTTCTTCGCTGCACCCTGCCGCCCGAGGTCAAGCCCTCGGTCAAGTGCCCACCACATATCAACGGCACACACCGCCGCCGTGGCAATTCCGATCCACCAGGCTGCGGAATAAAGACCTCTTCCCGCAAAGAAGAAAAGTATAAGCTGTCCGGCTATTCCAAAGATCAGGATTCCTGTCTCGAGTTCAAACAGACTACGGTTCATTCTTGTGATTCTTTCTTTCATCCGGCTTCTTCTTACGCTTCCTTCCACCATGCAGATAGGCAGACTCTTCGCTTCCTCTCTGGTAAACCTGCCGTGCAAACCGGTACACGTTGTAACCGCCCGCAACAGCTCCTATGAAAAATAAAAGAATCATAAAGAAGTCTGTTCCAAGCTTCCGGTCCAGCAGATTGCCTAAAAAGGCACAAATAAAAATAGGGACGATCATGTTAATTCCAAACTGTCCTATCATAGTCAATGCCTGAAATACACTACGATTGAACTTCACATTCTGCCCCTTTCTACCTGTCGTTTATAATATGTTACTTCAGAATCCGCATATTCAAACTGTAATTATGCAGTTCTCACATCACTTTTCTGAACAGATACAATTATACCCATTTTTCCCTTTTCTGTCTAGGAAAATTCATTGACTTTACATAGATTTAATAGTATTTTTAGATTATCAATTTTTCTTACCAAAGAAATCGAGGTGTTGTATGAAAAATCCCATCCTGTACCGTCGAAGAATTATCCCCGAAGAATGTATTCTATTAAAGGACGACCGTATTTTATCCTGTGATGAAGATCATATTGTGACAGCATGGAACACCCTCCATCCCAAGAAAGACCTGCATCACGGCTGGTCCTGTTACTTTCTGAAGGAGGGCTTTAAGGTCAGCCGGTTCTGCCGCGAGGACGGCTCTCTTCTTTACTGGTATTGTGACATTGTGGATTTTGATTACAAAGAAGACAAAAACGAACTGACCGTGATTGATCTGCTCGCTGATGTCCTTATTTATCCCGATGGATTTGTGAAGGTTGTGGATCTTGACGAACTGGTACAGGCCTCCGATGAGGGACGCCTGTCTACCGAAAACTTGAAATCCAGCCTTCTGAAGCTGAACAGACTCCTTACGATCATTTATGCAGGTGAGTTTCCGAAGCTGCGGCGTTATGTTGAAGAATTACGATAAACGTTCAGCTTAGAGGATTACTTTATTTACTGCCAAGACCGTAAGAAAATGATTTTGCATCGTAACTGTGAAGGTACTGAACAGTTACGACTTGTCTTAATGTCACGTCTTAGTAATGATGTTTCAGTAAAAAATATGTCCTCCGATCTGCTGTCCGGTCAGACCCTCAATCGGGGTTCGGAAGAACAGACAGTTTCCGACCGTAGTCTGTCCACCCATTGCAGCATCTGCCGCCTGATAACAGGCACTCGTTGCATCATCCCGTGCAAGGGCAAGAGCCAGCCGTCCGGTGCTTACCGGTTCAAACTGCCTGTTCTGGTAAATCACCCCTACAATCGTATCCGGAAATACCGAACTCATGACACGATTCATAACAACTGCGCCTACCGCAACCTGCCCTTCATACGGCTGGTTTCCGGCTTCACAATAGATCAGGTTGGCCAGCAGATACCGGTCGCCCTCTGCAAAGGTTACTTCCGAAATATCTCTCCATGCCGATCTTGCTGCCAGTGCGGACAAACGCCGCTCCTCTTCCAGCTGCTTCTGAATCTCCTGAATATTCGCATTCTGGTCGGCAAGCTGCTGTTCATATGCCTTGATTTCGTCTTCGGTCTGCGCCATATCACTCTGATATCCGGAAATCTTGCCACGTACACTGCTGACAAGACCGGATACCCGGCTCTGCTCCGCTTCTACCTCTGCTTTCAGGGCCTCCAGATCCTTCATTTCTTTCTGAAGTCTTGCTTCTGTTTCTTCTACTTCGATTCTGGTCTGCTTAAATGCCTCAAGCTGCTGCCGGTCATAGGCTGCAAGGCTTTCAATATATGCACTCCGGTTTAATAATTCTGCGTAATTTGCCGAACTGAATAATGTCTCCATCAGCACATAATCCTGACGCTCATACATGAACTGGATCCGCTTCTTCATCGCTGCATACTGATCGGCTTCAATCTGCTTCGCTTCTTCCAGCTCTGCCTGTGTTTTCTCGATTTCCTCATTCTTTGCAGCAATCTTTCCTTCGAGATCATCAAGATTCGCGCTCACTTCCTCCAGATTATCGTTGAGGTCACTGAGCTCTCCCTTAAGCCCATTCGTGGTATTCCGCAGACTGTCCAGTTCGTTCTGGCTTTCCCCGATCCGGTTTTCCGTATCCTTCTTTTTTTCCTTTTCTTCCTTAAGCTTCTGCTCCAGTTCTGATACCTTGTCCGCATATACCGGAAAAGAAGGATAAACGCACGCCAAAAGGACAATTGCCATAATTCCGGCAATTGTCTTCCGTCTCCGTTTATTCATTTTGGGAAAGCTTTTTCTCAAAGTAATAAAACCTCTTTCGTTAATCTTCCAGCTTTGCGATTCTGCGGACGTGGTTTTCGCCTTCGGAAAATTCGGTGTTTAAAAAGGTCTCCACAATCTCAATGGCAAGATTCTTTCCGACAATTCCTCCTCCGAGAGCCAGCATGTTGGCATCATTATGGAATCTTGTCATCTTAGCCATATAGGGATCGGTACAAAGTGCACAACGGATTCCAGGTACCTTATTGGCTGCAATGGAAATCCCGATTCCGCTTGTGCAGACTACAATACCACGATCACACTGTCCGTCTGCAACCGCTCTTGCGGCTGCCTTTCCAAAGTCCGGATAATCACAGGATTTCCTGTCAAAACATCCAAAATCCTGATATTCATATCCCTTCTCCTCCAGATACTCTTCAATCTGGCATTTCAGATCATAACCACCATGATCACTTCCTAATGCTATCATAGGCTCCTCCTTTGAATCTATATTCTCTTCACAGGCTGATCACCTGATGTCCTGCTGCCTTCAGCAGACGGTTCATCGTAGCCTGTCCCAATCCGGTTTCTGCAAAGGACTCTGTAAAAATAAGCTGTACCTCTTCATCATCCATCTGCCGTAACACTTCAAACAAATGATGTGCGATTGCCTCTTCATTCTTACGGCTTCCGAGACTTCTCTTCACATCAGCCTGATACTGCTCTATTGTTTCATCGGTCGCAATAACACCCGTTTTCAATCCCTGTTTATGTCCTTCTGACAGTTTTTCATTGATGCAGGCAGTGACCTTCTCCTGTGGACCTTCCACAATCGTAAGATTCCCCTTCGGTGCATAGTGGCGGTATTTCATGCCCGGTGCCTTCGGCGCCTCCTTAGAGGATGCATCCAGGATCGTCCGGTCTACATCGACATTTCCGATCACCTGCGTCATCTTTTCCTGTGTCACATATCCCGGGCGGAGAATCATCGGCTCTCCCCCGGACAGATCAATAATCGTTGATTCCAGTCCAATAGCAGAAAAACCGCCATCAATAATCATCTCTACCCTGCCATCCAGATCTTCAATCACATATTTCGCTACCGTAGGACTCGGTCTTCCGGAACGGTTGGCACTGGGTGCGGCAATGTATCCCCCGGCTGCCCGGATGAGTGCTGCCGCAATTTTATTAGAAGGCATCCTCACTGCCACAGTAGGAAGTCCACCTGTGGTTGCCATCGGTACGCGGTCTGTCTTTTTGAAAATCATGGTTAACGGTCCCGGCCAGAAAGCATCCGCAAGAAGATAAGCACTCTCAGGAATCTCTGCTGCAATCAGTGGCAGCGCATCCATATCCGCAATATGGACAATCAGCGGATTGTCGGACGGTCTGCCCTTTGCCGCATAAATCTTTGCAGAAGATTCGGCATTCAATGCATCGCCACCAAGTCCGTAAACTGTCTCTGTCGGGAATGCAACCAGCCCGCCATTCTTCAAAATCTGTCCGGCTTCCTGTATCGCTTCTTCATCAATATGATCTTCCTTTATCGTTACTACTTTTGTATTCATGAAAACATGCCTCTCGCCTGACTGTAACTGTTACCACAGTAATTATTCAGGACTCTATCTGAACAGTTACAATTTACCACATTTCTTCTGTTTTGACTAGTACAGCGTTCAAAAATTAACCGGACCAATAATGCAGAACGGTGTACCAGATTGTATTTATATAACAATACCGATTAACTTGCTATATTAACAGAAAAAGACACCTACCTTAGTAAGTGTCTCTAATATGCTGCACAATCCCCATGAAAATCCGGAAGGCCAGCCGCTCTTCATAAAGCGGATCCGATAATTTGTCAGCTTCTGCTGCATTGGAGAGAAAACCGCATTCCACAATAACAATGGGTCTTGAAGTCTTCTTTAATAAGTAGTAACTGGTATTTGCCTTAGCCTCCCGCTTATTCTCCGGATCCAACTGCTTCAACTGTTTCTGTATCGTTTCTGCAAGATCTTTACTCACTTCACTTGTTCCATAATAAAAAACCTGACCACCCTTTACATATTCCTCAGAGTAACTGTTCTGGTGAATACTGACCACCAGAATAGGATCCGCTTCCTCAATGACTTCAATACGGCGTTTCATATCCTGTACCTTCTTATTTGAGGTATTCTCATCATACAGTCCCCCGTCTTCTGTTCGTGTCATCACGACTTCATACCCATCCAGTTCCAGAAACGTTTTTAAAAATTCTGCAATTTTCAGATTGATTTCCTTTTCCTGTTCCCCGTGGATTCCGATTTTCCCCGGATCAATTCCGCCGTGTCCGGCATCAATTACAATAACCTTTTTCTTTTCTGCGACTACCTGCGTTGATGAGGTATGGATAAATAACGCTCCCTCTTTTGATATGACAAACATGGATAACATGAGGATTCCCAACATAAGCAGCTGTAGAATCTTCTCACCGCGTTCTCCGATCTTTAACTCCATATAACTGTTCTTTCCGAAGGTATTTCTATATATTTATGCACTTCTCATAAAAGAAAGTACCAGGCATAAGGAACAAAAAACCAAACTATTTAGCCAGATATTCTTCAATTACATCCCAGATGTCCGGAGTTTCATAGCCAAGCCTCCAGCATGCAACACCTCCGATATTGTAATTCTGCATAACATTAAGCTTCACACCAATGGATTGTGCATCTTCCAGCCATACCTGATTATAGGTATCTCCATCCATATATTCTCCGTAGTTCTGACAGGTTTCTTCATCCCATACGGTTTCAATATTATGAGCCTTGATATATTCCTGTGCCATCGCCATGCCTACTGCCTGGCTGCTTACGTCCGCACCTGTCGTAGACCAGATTCTTGTATAGAACGGAACCGCATTGATAATCTTATTAGCCGGCACCTGTTCTACGGTCTGCTTAATACCTTCCTCCACAAAATTAATGGATGCAACGCTTCCTGCTTCCGCACTGCCGGCATAATGTTCATCATATCCCATGATGATCACATAATCTGCCACAATTCCCTGTTCCTTACGATTATAATGATTGGTATAACCCGTTGGAACATAATTATCAACGGACAGCACAATGCCATTTGCACGACACGGTATGGACAGCTCACGGATAAACTCAATATAATGCTCTCCACAGTCCAGACTGATCTGCTCAAAGTCAACATTGATTCCATCGATTCCATACTGCAATGCCTCATTGACCAGATTGTCAATCAGGGTCTTCCGATGTGTTGTGGAAGACAGGATGCTGTACATATCAATGCTGTCCTTATATTCAATATTTTCAACCAGTGCCCACACTTCAAGGCCCATGTCATGTGCCTTGTCCACATACTGCTGTGTAGCAAAGCTGATAAAATTTCCTTCATTATCATTTAATTTAAACCAGGTCGGGGAAATCACATTCAATCCCCTGGTATTCGCCACATATTCCGACAGGGTATCATTTCCTGCCGTTCCGGCAACTACATGCCATCCAAGATTAATTTTGTGGTCTCTCGTAACACTGGTGTATTCCGGCTCCTGATAATCATTGACCGGAATCGGAAGCTCCGGTGCAATATCACGCAGCCGCTTGTTCTCTACATAACCAATGACAGCATCTGCCGTCTTTACCTTGGTCCAGGTTTCCATCTGTTCCAGAACGATCACCTTATCATTTGCCTTCACGTCTTCTAAAATTTCACTCTTCACACCGCCCAGACGACGCACTTTCGTATCCTTCTTAATATATCCAATCTGTCTCTGATCCCAGGAAGTGTATATCTGCAGACGATTCGGATCGGTGAATGCTTCATATGAAAAGTTGGAATACTGCTTTAAATAATCCAACGCCACATACAGAGTATCCTCTACATAGCGGGAAAGGATATAATCGAAGCTCCTGTTCTCCTCCCCGATACTGACTTCGCTTGTTCCGACAACCGTTCTAACAATGGCATCGGGAAGTGTATAAAGCAGAAGCCCTTCTCCTGCGTCCTCATAAAACCGGTCATTAAAAAGCTCCTTTGCGGTACTTAAAGCTACATAATACGTACCGTCTAACAGCTTCGCTCTCTGTTCAATGATTTCATCCTGCAAAACGATTGCGGTATCCGTCTCGTCCTGTATTGCGTAAATTTCATTTAAATCCGCACGTTCTTTTGAATAAGAATATCTATCAATAATCTTACCCCCAAATGCTATGCCAAACACCACTATAATAAGGACGATGGCAATTAACACCGGAATAATTTTTTTCTTCATGTATTTAACCTCCAATCGTCCTATATTATAGCAGACTATTCTTCTATCGTCATTAAAATTTTGCTTCAAATGTTTTGTTATAAGGGGGTTCCAAAATCATTTTTTACTATTTGGCATATTAATATTCTAAAGGGATTGTGTCAGAAACCGGATCCATAACCGGTTCAGAAATCAGATCATATCGGATTTCCTTAACTTTTCCTGTTTCATCTGCAATATAGTCTGCCATATAAGCAGCATCCTCCTTAACACATTTCTTCATAATGTGATCCGTGTCTGACGGATTCCCATCGAGGTATAACTTCACTCCGGCTTTCTCATATTGCAGAAGGCGTTTCTTTACAGATGATAAATAAGCTTCTTTTTCTGATAACATACCATTCTCCCATCTGTCCGGAATTTAATTAAAAGACCAAAAGCACCGTGATATGCATAAATAAATTCCAAACTGATTATACTTTTTAAATCTGACGATAACTGAGTAGGTAAGATGCACCGGATAAGTATCCTTTTTATTTATTACTTTCTTTGAATGCTTATACGAGTTTGAATTATAATTGGTGTATTTACTGTGACGAATATTCGCGACTAGGCACACAAGCCTAAGAGACCACCTGCATCTGCTTTTATACAGAATGTATTGTGCCAGATGCGGGGCATATGTTGCTAGATCATCATTTCAATATTAATTAGTTATGAATTTTGTCATGCCTCCTCCTGATACAGATTTATCCGGAAGCATCTTACGAGTTATATTATGGTTGTTTTTACCAAATTTGTCAATAGTTATTTTGAAATTTTTATTTATTTTTACTAAAATTGTTTTCTGAAGCGTGCATAATTATTAAATTTTTCATAAACCGTTTTTCAAAATATTGACTTAAATTTAGGTAGAGTATAAGATGTAACTATTCAGAGCCATGCAAATTTAAATAATGTACGTCGAATGCTTGCATTCGTAAGGACATTTTTAAATTTATATGGCGAAGTAACTACATGAGCAAAGGACACTGCATAGCAGTGGTCTTGCGAATGGAGTTCTGAATAGTTACATCGGGACAACGAAGCAATTCGTATATCATCGCTGTAATCAGGTAACTACATGAGCAAAGGACACTGCATAGCAGTAAACTTGCGAATGGAGTTATGAATAGTTACATCGGGGCAACGGAGCAATTCGTATATCATTGATGTAATAAACCAAACAACAATTTTAACCGCAAGTCGTTAACTAAATATAAAATGGAGGCAACTCATGAAAATAGAAAAAGTAAATGATCACCAGATCCGTTGTACTCTTACCAAAGAGGATCTGGCAGACAGAGAAATCAAATTGAGTGAGCTTGCTTACGGTACGGATAAAGCCAAGGATTTATTCCGTGACATGATGCAGCAGGCTTCCTTTGAATTTGGATTTGAAGCAGAGGATATTCCCCTGATGATTGAAGCAATTCCTTTAAATGCGGATTGCATTGTACTGATTATTACCAAAGTAGAAGATCCCGACGAACTGGATACCCGTTTTTCCAAGTTTGCACCATCTGTCCATGAGGATGGAGGCGATCTGGATGAAATGATGGATTCTGTGGCAGGTGGCACCGGTGCCGATGACGTTCTTGATTTGTTCAAAAAAATCACAAGTGCACGGGAAGCAGCAGCCTCCGTTGCAGGCAATTCCGGTGAATCCAATACCGAGAGCTCTTCCCGGAAATCCGCTTTGAACAAGACCTTAAAGAAGAAACTGGCAGACATCAATCCTGCCATGGATCTTGTCCGCATCTACGGCTTTGACAGTCTGCGTGATTTAACCGCATTGTCCCATATCCTTGTGAATGCTTATCAGGGATCCAACTCCCTGTACAAAGATCCGGATGGTGGTTATATTCTTTCCGTTGCAAAGAGTGATCACTCTCCTGCGGAATTTAACAAGGTCTGCAATATTCTTTCCGAATATGCGGTTGGCCTGCGTACTGTTCCGGGTTCCGAGGCTTATCTGGAAGAGCATTTTGAAGTGATCCTGCACGATCAGGCATTACAGTCTCTCGCAAAGATTTAACATCTGCTAATACAGGAATCATTTCTATTCAGGCAGGAACCATTTATAAGACCATATGAAATTTATTCTACTCTAAATAATGAGATAAAAGGACCACAATCCAACGATTGCGGTCCTTTTCTCAGTTCTGTTTTCTTAATTCTATCTTGTGAAATTTTCTAACTCAACATTCTGACTCAGCCGTCCTAATATGATATTCCCATACCGATTTCCTGTCCGACTCTAAATTTATTTTGCTTTTCGAATCTGCTTTGCTTTTCGGTCTTCCAGATACTTAATGACTAACAGGGTTCCAACGAGCAGAACAATACCGATCGGAAGCACGATCCATGCAGTTCTGACAAAACCTGCAATAATGTAGGTTACAAAAGATACAGCCGCTACCACGACAACATACGGAAGCTGTGTGGAAACATGATTCACATGATCGCACTGTGCACCTGCGCTTGCCATAATAGTTGTATCCGAGATCGGTGAACAATGGTCACCGCAGACCGCACCTGCCATACATGCGGAGATGGAAATAATCATTAAGGTCGGATCAGAGTTTGCAAATACGGCAACAACGATCGGAATAAGGATACCGAAGGTTCCCCAGGATGTACCGGTTGCAAAAGCAAGGAAACATCCAATTAAAAAGATAATTGCCGGAAGCAGACTCATAAAGCTTCCTGCTACAGATTTTACTGCATTTGCCACAAATTCTGCTGCTCCAAGACTATCTGTCATTGCCTTCAGGGTCCATGCAAAGGTAAGGATCAGGATTGCCGGAACCATGGCCTTAAAGCCTTCGGGAATACATGCCATACAATCCTTAAAGGACATTACTCTGCGGAACATATATACAATCACAATAATAATCAGTGCGCAGATACTTCCCATGCCAAGTCCAACCGAAGCATCGGAATTGGAAAACGCTTCTACAAGGTTTGCGCCGCCAAAGAATCCACCGGTATAAATCATGCCAATGACGCAGCAGATAATCAGGGTAATAATCGGAATTACCAGATCAATCACCTTTCCCTTTTCATTCACCGGGGCAGCTGTCTGATCCTCCTGGTGTCCGGAAGTAAAGAGATCTCCCTTTAATGCATTCTCTTCATGCTTTTTCATCGGTCCGAAATCAATATGTAAAAGTACGATCAGAAACATCATCAAAATAGTCAGTAATGCATAATAGTTATACGGAATTGCTCGAAGGAAAATAGAAAATCCGTCTTCCCCTTCCACAAAGCCCGCAACTGCTGCTGCCCAGGATGAAATCGGAGCAATGATACAGACAGGCGCTGCAGTCGCATCAATCAGGTAAGCCAGCTTTGCACGTGATACCTTGTGCTCATCCGTAACAGGCTTCATAACGCTTCCTACAGTAAGACAGTTAAAATAATCATCAATAAAAATCAGAATTCCAAGTGCAATGGTCATAATCTGTGCACCGGCTCTTGTTTTAATTTTCTTCTTTGCATAATGTCCGAATGCAGCGGATCCTCCCGCCTTGTTCATCAATGCGACAATTGCACCAAGAATAACAAGGAAAATCAGAATACCGACATTATAGCTGTCCGACAGAACTCCTACAAAGCCATCATTAAAAATATGAGTAATCGTTCCTTCAAAAGAAAATCCGGAATACAGCAGACCTCCGACCAGAATACCTACGAACAAGGAACTGTACACCTCTTTGGTGATGAGGGCAAGTGCTATCGCTACAATTGGCGGTACCAAAGCCCAGAAAGTTGCATAAAAATCCATTTTAATGACTCCTTTCGTATAAAATCGACAACTAATTGTATCATGGTATACAATGTTTGACAAGAACGAACTCATAAAAAAATCTACCCCAAAAGCTCTGCCTGTGCGCAGCCGTTCTCTACTTGTCCCTCTCACTAAACTCGGGCTGCACCTTCGGCTTGCTCTCGTTAAGTGTTCCGGACTGGTTCGCACTAAGTTCAAGCTTCGCCTTTGGCTCGCTTTCACTAAGTGCTCTACACAAAAGAGACTTCTGCAACTGCAAAAGCCTCTTCGCCGTTTTTACTTTGATTCTATTCGTCTATTATTTCTTTACCTTTTGCTGTTCTCGTAAGAATTCAGCAACGCATCTACCGAAGTTCTCAGGGTAAAAACAATATATCCCGCGAACCGCTCCCTGTCAAACCGGCTCTGGTTCAAAAACCAGGTTACTAACAATCCATACAATGCATTGCTGTAAAAGCAACAGAGAAACCCTTTATATTCCTCAGAAAGTTCTACGTTCTGCCTTTCGGCAGCACTGTCAATCACATCCAGACTAACACGCTCAAAGCTGGAGGAAAAGAACTGCCCAAAACCATTTTTACCAATCGCGGAATACGCATGAACCAGCAGTGCACGGTTCTTATCCACATAATCCAGCAAGGTAAGAACGATTTTCTCATAGTCCACCATAACATCAAGCTGATTCACTACCACAAGTGATTCCTGTTCCAGTGTCCACTTTAGCAGATCATAAATATCCTTAAAGTGATAATAAAACGTTTTCCGGTTAATTCCGCAGTCCTCGCAGATAGCACTGATCGTTATTTTGGATAGTGACTTCACCTCCATATACCTTTTCAGGGAATCTGCCATCGCCTGCTTCGTTTTCATGGATGCTTCGGCATGTGTCATGGTTTTCTCCTAAGTCTATGCTGTCCTGGCAGCTTTCTTCTTTTTCTTACGGCCATGAATTCCTATAATTAACACAAAGATTACCACCAGGCATATACCGGCAAGTATCGCAATCAACGCAACCGGTACAGGTTCTGCCGGACGGTCCACGCAGGTAAAGGTAAACGCATCATCTTCACATTCAAATACCAGATAGCTGCCATCCTGCTCCGTGTCTATTTGGACAAAAGCTTTATCCCTGTAAATCTCAATCGAAGGATTTTCCATTTCAAGAGAAGCATCCGGCAGGAACCTGTAAAGATGCTTTCCGATATCGGATGTTTCAAGACGCACCTGATAACTCTCTGCCCTGGTTTCTGCATCCTCCGGGTAAAGCTCAACCTTCTTAATCTCTAAGGAATCATCCGTATCAAAGGTTCCTTCGGCCAAAAGCTTAGGAAGCTTTGTTCCATCAAGATTTGCCTCCAGTGTCGTAATATATTCAGTATATACGGCTTCGATCGTCTGGTCAAAGGTAATATTCTCCTGGGAGAAGTCTTCCCACACACCGGAATATCCATCCTTCTCGGGTACCTCCGGGAGCCTGACAATATCAAAGCTCTCTCCGTAATTAATGGTGATCCGGTCTACCTGGGAGTCATCTGCCATGAAGGTCAGATGAATTGAGCGGAATGAATCCGGAATATCCGGAAGCTCCAGGAACTCATCATAAGAGGCAGGCTGTGCCTCACCCTCAAGGCTGATTCCGTCAATTCCGGGAGGACATCCTTCTACGAAATAGTTGTTCTCTACAGTTCCTGAATCATCAATCTGTCCGGCAATGGATCCCAGATAATAATTTCCCTCCTGAATCTCTATCATACTATAGCAGTCCGTAATGGTTTTACCTTTTCCGGCAATACCTCCAATCTGATTATCTCCGGATAGTGCACACTTCGAGCTGCTTTTGCGGATCGTTCCCTTACTTTCTCCGGCAATACCTCCTACTTTATCTTCGTCACCCGAAATGCTTCCGGTATTCATACTGGAAATAATGCTGCCAAGGGTCATTTCACCGACAATCCCTCCGGCACATTCCTTCTTTCCTTCTACCTTTCCACTATTATAGCACTCCCGGATAACAATTCGTTCCTTGTACCTGACATTCAGTGTTGCGTTATCGGAAGAAAGATTTAAGTCATCCTCCGGATCAAGGTTGTTCTCACGGGACATGGTTCCGGCAATACCGCCGACATTGAGATCACCACAGATTTTTCCATAATTCGTACAGCTCAATACCTTGCCCTCGGTATCCTTGACTGTATCATCATCAGAAACATCCATAAAGATTTCGTCGGTATCCGGTGTATCTGTATCGGTAATAATGTTCGTAATCACCTGAACTTCATCATTAATTGCCTGTAAGTCATCCAGCAAAAGCTGATTGTAATCATCTGCCATATTGTTCAGGGTGCGTGTCTGATCAATGATCTTCGTAAAGCTGCTGCTTAACGATGTCCGCGCGGACTCAACCCTTACTTTGGCCCGGTCAGCCCGGTTACGGATCTCGCTTTCGGTATCGGAAATCGCACGGTTTGCATTCTCATAAGCTGCCTTCTGTGCATCATTAATTTCTTTTTCCAGTGCTTCCCGGTCAATCTGATCCCAGATATTAAAGGAAGAAAAGTCATATCCACCGCTTGGTGTGGGAACAAGAGGAAGACTCGGAAGATTATCTAAACTATCCCCATCATCCTTTGTATCATCCTTGGGATCCTTATTAGTATCATCCTTAGTGTCGCCCTTGCTGTCATCCTTGGTGTCACCCTTGGTGTCACCCTTGGTATCATTATTAGTATCATCCGCAGGATCTGCATCATCCTGTGACAGGTTCTTCGTTTCCGTTATACCCGGCACCGGTTCAGAAAGTCTGTACGGAATCTGGTAAGCAATCTCCTCTTCGGAAGTTCTCAGATCCTGAATGGAAGTTCTTGCACCTTTTTCTCTCTCTGCAGAGTTCTGACTGGAAGCTTTTGTAGAATCCTCAGTGCCACTCTGTCCGCCTGTCGGATTCTGTGTCGGGGTCTGACCCTTGCCTTCATCGTTTCCATTCCCCTTCGTTGACGTACTCGGAGTAGGTGTCGGAGTAGGCGTCGGAGTCGATGTGGGCGTTCCTGTCGGTGTTGTACTCGGAGTCGTAGACGGTGTCGTACTCGGAGATTCCGTTGGAAATGCACCCGGGCTCCATGTAGGGAGCTTATCCAGGAAATCCAATGATACCGGTCTTGGTGAGTTCAACCCTGAAATAGACAGGGAATTGGACATATTATCAAAATCACCGCTGATATCCGACATAATATTATCTACTGCATTCTGTGCACCTGCTACAGCATCCAGCAGCACATTAATCTGATCTGACAAAGATGCAGACATATTGCTTGCATCGTTATCAAGCTTCGTTACAAGGTCGTGCAGCTTCGGAAATTCCCTGGACAGCTTTTCCATCGTGTCCTCTTCATATTGCATCTGGCTGCTCGGCTCCATCTGTCCGGCAATACCGCCAACATCCTTACGTCCGTTCAGCCGGCCGTGGTTCTCGCAGCTCATAATAAAACCGGTCTGGCTTCCTGCAATACCACCAATGTTATAACCGACATGCTGATATCCCACGCTGCCGTTATTGTTACTATAAAGAATAACTCCTTGATTGGAACCGGCAATTCCACCGATATCCGTTACGGAAGCTGCATTTTCCGTACTTAAAATTTCCTGTACAGTCAGAGACTGGATATCAATTTTATTATCCTTGGCATTGGTGTTTACCAATGCATTGTTTGTGCAGTTGGTAATACCGCCCTTGTTCGTTCCAACCAGACCACCAATACGGTGATTTCCGGAAACCATGCCATTTGCGGTGCTGTCCTCAATAATTCCGCTTACTTCATTTATTCCGACAAGAAGTCCGGCATCATTGTTTACATTCATTTTGCCATTGACGCTGCATCCGCTGATAAGTCCCTTATTCTGACCTGCCAGAATACCAATACCGGAATGTCCCGTTCCCGCTGTGGCATCCATCTGGATATTCAGATTCCATACCTGTCCTGTCTCCTGAATATAACGGAAAAGTCCGATATTATTACTGGTTCCCTCTATAGCAAAGCCCCTGATTGTATGTCCCTGTCCAAGAAAAATCCCGCCAAAGGTCGGAATCAACGTAACTCCTTCGCTTGTAAAATCAAGGTCTGTATCCAGAATTACCACTTTATCCTGTGACCAGATATCCCGTGTACAATTGTTTGCAAGTTCTTTGAGATCTTCATTGCCGCGGATCCAGATTACCTGATCCTCGTCATAGGTAAGTGTTCCATCCTGCTCCGCTGCATCCTGCAGATGCTCCATAACGTCATCGGTTTTATTTTCATTGTCTTCGTTAATTGTTTCTGCATGCGCACTTAAGGATATCTGCAAAGAAGGAAGGATCAGTGCAGTAATCAGGCAAACGACTAATGTTCTTTTCTTAAACTTCTTCATCTTCCGCACTTCCTTTCTCTTCTTTATTTTGTTCTTCGGACTTTGCATGATCATTTGTCCTGTCGTCCTTCTGAGGCAGACCGGGCGGATTCTTTTCCTCTATGGCAGATACCTCTACTGCATCCGGTCCCGGATCCTCTTCATCGCTCACACTCTCCGCTCCACCGGTAATCAGTGTAACACTCATATCACCACGTACAAACCCGGAAAAGTTACCCTCAAGCGTACCGTTTACCTGTCCCCGGATCAGACCGTTCACACGGGTAAGACCGCTAAAGTTCTGTGGCGTAAGATTGATTTTACTCTTAAGCTGGAAGCTTGTTTTTTCAATAATAATATCACCGACAACCAGAATCTGTGGCAGTACCGCAAGTACAAGCACAATGGAAATAATAGTACCGCGGCTTAAGCAGTTACCGATAGATGCAATAATCGGGTTCGTTGTCAGCTGCTGAATCAGGGCACCGGCAACTGCCAGAATTGTTCCTGAGGTAAAAATAGTCGGAAATGCCTCGTTCAATGCAGCTACAATTGCCTGCTTGGGTTTCATTCTCGTCTTCAGATCGGAATAGTGACTTGAGATTACGATTGCATAGTCAATATTTGCACCCATCTGAATGGAATTCACAATCAGGTAACTTAAGAAGTATAACGGAGACTTCTGTAAGTATGGCATGGAAAAGTTCATCCAGATACTGCCCTGGATCACAATAATCAGCAGTACCGGAAGTCCTGCGGATTTAAAGGTAAACAGCAGGACGATAATAACGAACAATGCAGATAACACACTGATGATGATATTATCGGTTCCAAAGGATGAAGACAGATCCAGGTCACTGGTCGAATTACCTACAATATAAGAATTATCAAGATCATAGTACTTCGCAACATCCTGATGCATCACCTTCAGGAAGTCAAAGGTTTCCTGACTCTCCTCCGGAAGATTTAAGTATACAACCATACGGGAATAGTCATCGGTCTTTAGCTGCAGCTTTGCCTTCTCCAACTGGTCAAACAGATCATCAAGGGTATCCTGCACTTCCCCATCCAGGGTAATATTATCCTCCTCCATCTGATCCTTTAAAAACATAAACATATCAAACAGCGGCACCTGGTAATTTTCAATACCGTTCACGATCTTGCCATACTGGTTTTCATTGACTGCATAAGCAGAATAAAGGAGATTTGCGATCTCATATTCCACACCGGCAAGCTCCGAAAATTCTCTTGGATTCAATGCATCCGTCAGCACATAGCCATCCATGGCCTCAATATTTCCAAGCCCCATGGCTGATTTTACTTCTTCATGCTGTTCCAGTGTCTTCAGAAGCTTTTCTTCCTTCTGGTAATTTCCTGCCGGTACAATCACGGCAACCATATTGCTTGTTCCGAAGGTATTCTTGATCTTCTGATAAGCGATCTGGCTTTCGCTCTGCTTGGCTGTGGTCAGATCGGTATAGCTGTAACAATATGGACAATTATTGGAAAAATAAAATGCTACAACTACAATCACCAGAAAGACAGGTGGAACAATGAATCGCGTAAACACATCGAATTTACCGATTGCGGTAATCTTCGGAATAAGATTTCTGTGCTTTGTTTTATCAATCAATTTACTGAACAGCACAAGAAGTCCGGGCATCAGGGTGAACACGGACAGAAGGCTTAACATAATAGCTTTAATCAGAACGATGGACAAATCCATACCAATTTTGAAATGCATGAATGCAAGAGCACCCAGACCGGAGATCGTCGTAAGGGAAGATGCGGAAATTTCCGGAATAGCCTTACTTAAGGCCGCAATACAGGCCTCCCTCGTATCCAGTGTCTGATGTTCATCCGAAAAACGGTGGCACAGAATAATCGCATAGTCGATTGCCAGGGCAAGCTGCAGCACCACTGTAACTGAATTGGAAATAAAGGAAATCGTTCCACACAAAAAGTTCGTTCCCATATTCAGAATCGCCGCCATACCAAAGGTCATAATCAATACTGGAACCTCTGCATAGGAACGTGATGTCAGAGTCAGCACGATCACAATGATAACCGCCGCAATCACGACGATGACCTGCATCTCTGCTGCCAGATCCGCCGCCGAATCACTTCCTACTTCCGTATCATAATAGACATCATAATCTGCAAGCAGTTCCTTCATCCGGTTCATGGCCTGTAAGCTGATATCATCGGTTGCTGTCCCATCAAAAGTCACATCAAACAGGGCACTTGAATCGTGATAATGATCCTCCGTGTGATCAAGCTCTGCACTTGTGACGCCTTCCACTGCTTCAATCTCCTCCTGCAGCTCCAGCGCATGCTCATAGGAAATATTGGAAATCATGACCTTTGCCGTTCCATAGGTAACGAACTGCTCATCCATTACTGTAAGACCGCGCCTTGTCTCGGTGCTGTCCGGAAGATATTTCGTAATGTCATTTTCAACATTAACCCAATTTGTTGAAAAAATACAGAATACCAACGCAAAGATATAAAGAAGGAAAAACAGGTTTCGTTTATCCACAATAAAGGTGGCCAGCTTTTCCATGGGCGTTGCTTTCGTTTCATTCATTGTCTCATTCATATGTACACCTTTTCCTAATCATTCCTTATGTTTCAGATTATTGATATCCACTCAGTACCTTTACAGTTACAATTATTGTATCTATCCACAGTAATCTATCATAAAAGCATTATGATTTTTCTATTCAAAAAAAACAATACACAAACAGTGCTTTTTGTCCGGTAAATTTCAAAAACAGATTAGCTTGTCAGAAATTGGGGAAAGTATTATACTAAGTAGGTTAACACCTATGAATGAATTAGAAATAAGGAGGAAATACACATGGCAGATATTACCAGGGATATGACCATCGGAGAAATTTTAAGAACAAATCCGAATGTGGCACCGATTCTTATGGAAGCCGGCATGCATTGCTTAGGCTGTCCCTCCGCACAGGGCGAAAGCCTTGAAGAGGCAGCTATGGTTCATGGCATGGACATCGAAGCATTAATGGAACAGATTGCTGCATTATAATTGAGAAGATTTCTCATATGTATGGCAGACAAAAAGCCCCTGCGATTCCGGTCAGTTGGAACTGCAGGGGCTTTTATAAAATGATCTTTTCTTTGTCTATCTTCTATTTTGCTTTCAATGATTCCTTATACGCCTTTTTATTCTCGTACATCCTGCTGTCGGCAAGCTGTGCACATGCAGCAAGTGACATATCAGAGCTCTTGCTTACACAACAGTAGCCTACACTCGCATGTACGGGATACGGCTTCGGATTACGATTCTGTTCCTCTTCAAGAAGTTTATACAGTTCCTTTACAAACTGCTCCTCGCGTCCTTCCTTATTATAATAAAGAAGAACCATGAACTCATCTCCCCCCGTCCGTGCACAGATCTCATCCTCCTGTACCAGCTCTGCCAATACCACGGAAAGCCGTGTCAATGCCGCATCACCTTCTGCATGCCCAAAATTATCGTTAATATATTTCAGTCCATCCATATCAATACTTACAATGGTAAAATGACGGTTTTCCTCTTTGCTCCTGCTATACAGAATCCGCAGAAAGTGCTCATAGCCGCGCCGGTTATAGAGTCCCGTCAGGGAATCCCTGTGGTACAGATTCCGGAACTGTTCGAGGTCTGCAATCTCCTTCTGTGCGGCACTGTTTTCCATGGCAAGTGCCAGCGCCATCATATACGCCTGTACAAAGGAAGTCGGCCACTCCGATTCCCCGACCACCAGCACCAGATACCCAAAGATCCTGTTCTTGAAATGAATCGGAAATACGATCATGCTTCGTCCCTGCACGGCATTGTTTACCAGTCTGGGAAGCAACCTTCCACGTGGAAAAACCTCATGATAATCCTTCGAGGGTCTGTCTTTGATAAAGATCTTGCGCAAAATCATATTGTCTGTAAATGCTCCCGGCAACTGAGCATTCTCATCATTCTCCAGTTTCTGGCATAAGCAAAGGAATCCCCTGTCACATCCCAGCTTTCCGAAGTAACGCTCAGTCACCTTGAGATAATCCTCTTCGCGAAAAGCTTCCTGATAATCTGTATTTAAAAAAAGAGACTGGTTATAAATTTCTATTGCTGCGTCCAGTTTATTATACATCCGCCGCCAACTATGGTTCTCCACTTCCTGTTCATGGCAACCGCAGCTTTGCCGAAAACACATTTCAGGAACAAAGGTTGTAGCAGGCTCAGGTTTTTCTCCCTGTAAAGCTTCTTCAATAATCCGTACGGCTCTCTTTCCCATTTCCTTAAATGGAACCTTAGCCGTAGTAAGCGGCGGATAATACTCCCTGCTCTCTGTAATATCATCATAACCGGACACACACACATCCTCCGGAATCCGGATGCCCCGATGCTGTAATTCCTCACACACGGAAAGCGCCATATAATCATTTGAGCAGATAATCGCCTGTGGGTAATTTCCGGGTTTTCTCCCCTGAAGGAACCAGTCCACTGCTTCCTTCCCTTTCTCGCGCCAGTAATCTCCAAAGAAAACCATATGATCCGTAACTTCAATTCCTTCCTCATGCATTACATCCAGATAACCCTGATAACGATTTCTGGCATCCAGCCGGTCAAAGGCTCCTGTCATAAAACAGACATCCCGAAACCCGTGGATTTGTGTAAAATGTCGGGTCATGTTCCTGATCGCTTCTCCTTCGTCCATCACCACACGATAAAATCCCTCTCTTGCCGTGCGCAGATAAACCACTGGACAGTCTGCGTTTTTCTTCAGATATACATATATTTCGTTACCCATTCCGGGCACATCAAACGTATCTTCCCCGACAATAATCCCGTCAAGCTGTGTAAGATCCGGCAGATACATGATGCCACGCTCACCTTCCGCATATAACACCTTATCCCCGTATGCCCCGAAATTGGCAAAACAAAACACCGTATAACCCAGTTCATTTGCTTCTTTAAAAATAGCCTGCAGAACATCCTTTTGATAGTTCTGCGTAATATACCCCATGAAAACTCCTATTTTTTTCACTCTTGTGTCTCCTCGAATTCCCAATATGTACCATTTTGTTGTATTGTACCATATTCTTTCCGTTTTTTCTCTCCAAAATGTTAAATTGGGATGATAAATTTGGCAATAAAATTTTCCAAAAAACGCGCTTAGACCTTGTAAATATTACAGGTTTATATTACAATATAGACGATTGATAAAGAATTATCAAGCACAGGTTTATGTATTTTATGAAGGAGGTTTTTACCATGGCATATGTTATTAATGATTCCTGCATCCAGTGCGGATCTTGTGCAGGTCAGTGTCCTGTAGGTGCTATTTCTGAAGGAGATGGCAAGTTCGAAATCAATGCAGATACATGCATCAGCTGTGGTTCCTGCGCAGGCGGATGCCCCGTAGGTGCTATTTCTGAAGAATAAGATTTCTTACGAATGAAAAAGGAGACGCATCCATAATGGATCGTCTCCTTTTTATTTTGCATTACCGGTTCATATCTCCTGCTGCTTTTCAGCTTTCGGTTTGCTGAAATTTTTAATCCTGGCAAAAACAGAGGATTTCTGCTTAATACTGTAGTTCCGCAGCATGTTATCCAGCTTCTTGTAGTGCTCCTCATTCCGGGCATCACGGTCTGCCTCACGCTCATCATCCTTTTCTTCCTGCATCCGGAACTGATAATCCAGCTCCTTCAGGATACTGCTTTTTACTTCCTGTATAATCTCCTGGCAGATATCCTGATTATTACTCTGTACTGCATCGGCAATCATGCTGTGTAACAGCTTCTGCAGACGCATGCTTTTCTCTGCCTTTGTCTCCTCAACAGGCATTACCTCCCCGTTATGTACCATCAGCACATGACGTTTCCCCATATCCTCTGCCTCCTTCCGGTTCATTTTTTCCTGTGTAGGATCACACAGCGACTCCTGTCCTTCCTGCTCTCTTTCCCTTGCCAGCAGATTCCGGATTGCTTTAAGCTGCAGGCCCTGATCCTTCAGGTCCTTGATTCTTTGGAAGAGCTTAATGTCCTCCTCCGTATAAAACCGGTGTCCCATTTCATTACGCCTGACCGGAAGCTTTAACTCTTCCTCCCAATAACGGAGTACATGCGCCTCTACTTTAACATTTTTTGCCGCATCGGAAATCATATAGATTTTTTCTGTCTGCATTCTCTTTTCCTCCTTTTTATATAGCGAAAGGACAAGCTGATTCCAGCTTGTCCTCTTTCGTAATTGTTTTGATCTCTATTAACTTCTTTCCAGATTTGCAAATTTGGTATAATCCGGCAGCCATACCAGCTCCACGGTTCCGATCGGACCGTTTCTCTGCTTGGCTATGATTATTTCTGCTATTCCTTTCTTCTCCGTATCATGATTATAATAATCATCACGGTAAATGAACATAACCACGTCCGCATCCTGCTCGATTGCTCCGGATTCACGGAGATCGGAGAGCATCGGCCGGTGATCCGGTCTCTGTTCCACAGCACGGCTCAGCTGTGACAGCGCAATAACGGGCACGTGAAGCTCTCTTGCAAGCGCCTTTAATGAACGGGAAATATCGGAAATCTCCTGCTGTCTGGATTCCGAGCCACGGCCGGAGCCCGACATCAGCTGCAGGTAGTCGATGATAATAATCTTTAAATCATGCTCTAACTTATATTTACGGCATTTGGAACGAAGCTCCGAAATGCTGATACCCGGCGTGTCATCAATAATCAGATTGGACTTTCCGATCACACCGGCACTTTCAATCAGCTTCTCCCATTCTGCATCCGTCAGATTACCGGTACGCAGATGCTGGGAATCCACTCTGGACTCTAAGGAAAACAGACGGTTTACGAGCTGTTCCTTACTCATTTCCAGACTGAATATGGCAACGGTATAATTCTCTTTAAATGCCATATGCTCTGCAATGTTCAGGACGAACGCCGTTTTACCCATGGAGGGTCTGGCTGCAACCAGAATAAGATCCGACGGCTGCATTCCTGCAGTACGGAAGTCCAGATCCAGAAAGCCCGTTGCAAGACCGGTGACATTTCCGCTATTCCTGGAGGCCTGTTCGATCTTGTCCATCGCATTCATAACGACCTGACGGATCGGTACGAATTCTCCCGTGTTCCGCTTCTGAACCAGTTCAAAGACCCGCTTCTCCGTATCTTCCAGAATTGTTTCAAGACTCTCTTTCCCGGTATAACAGGTATTCGCAATCTCTTCATTTAACCGGATCAGCTTTCGCAGGGTTGCCTTCTCTGCTACGATATTGGCATAATACCTGACATTCGCCGATGTAAAGTTGGCATTCAGCAGATCCTTTAAAAATTCCAGACTGCTGACCTCCGGCGGTACATCCTTTTCCTTCAGCTTATCTGACAGGGTAACGACATCTACCGGCTTTCCTTCGTCATTCAGTTCTACCATGGCATCAAATACGACGCCGTATTGTCTGCTGTAAAAGTCATCCCCACTGATGATTTCCGAAGTGACAGTAATCGCTTCCCGATCCATGATCATTGCTCCGATTACGGACTGCTCTGCTTCGATACTGTGTGGAAGAACACGTTTTAACAGCGCTTCTTCTGCTGCTGGCATGTTAACTCTCCTGGTAACTGTTTCAAATCTGTTGCTGTTCACTGCCTGGTAAACAGCAGCATAAATCTTTCATCTATGCTTCCTGTACCTTAACCTTCAGGGTACCGGTTACCTTCGGATGAAGCTTTACAGCAACTTCATAAACTCCAAAGCTCTTAATAGGTTCCGGAAGAATGATTTTCTTCTTATCAATTTCCTTGCCGCACTGCTCCTTATATGCTGTTGCAATTTCTTTGGAGGAAACGGAGCCAAAGGTTCTGCCGCCTTCTCCGGCCTTGATGGAAACGACCACATGATCATTCTCCATCTCTTTGGCAAAGGCCTGTGCTGCTTCTAAATGCTCCTTAGCAACCTTTTCTTCATTGGCCTTCTGAAGCTTCAGATCATTCATATTTTTACCGGTTGCTTCTACTCCAAGCTTCTTCGGAAGCACGAAGTTTCTTGCATAACCATCATTTACATTAACAACCTCTCCCTTTTTACCAAGGCTCTTTACATCTTCCAATAAAATAACTTTCATTCCTGTCTGCTCCCTTTCTTTAGTCTACCACCAGATCTCCGTTATCAATCATCTTATCCAGCGTGCCTTTCAGAATACCGATTGCCTCCGGAATCGATACACCCTCCAGCTGACATCCTGCGGTATTCAGATGACCGCCGCCGCCCATCTTTTCCATGATAATCTGAACGTTGACTTCATCAATGGAACGGGCACTGATAAAGATCTGATTCTGGTATTCGGTCATAATAAAGCTGGCCTTCACACCCTTGATATTAAGCAGCTCATTCGCTGCCTGTGCTCCGACAACCGTCGGGCTTTCCAGATGCTCACTGCTGCAGGTAGAAATTGCAAATGCATTCCTGTAAATCTCTGCCTGACTGACAGCATCTGCCTTCGCTTTATACTGAAGGGCATCCTCCCGGAACAGCTTGCGCACACGCGTCACATCTGCACCGTTACGCCGAAGAAACGCAGCCGCCTCAAAGGTCCGGACACCAGTCTTGGCCATAAAGTTCTGTGTATCAATCATAATACCGGAATACATACAATCTGCTTCCTCCGGTGTAATGCGGATCGTCTCTCCAATATACTGCAGAATCTCTGAAACCATTTCGCAGGTAGAAGAGGCATATGCTTCCACATAGGATAATGTTGCATTCTCAATACTCTCCGTTCCCTGACGATGATGATCCAGCACCACAATGGACTTACACATCCGGAGCAGCTCCGGGCACTCGGTAATACTTGGCTTATTCACATCTACAACGACAAGCACCGTATTACTGCCGGCAAGCTCCATTGCCTGCTGGTTGCTGACAATCTGCCCCTCCGCATAATCCTGATGATGTCTGAAGTGATCCACCATCGGCTTCATGGAGGTACTGACTTCATTCAGGACAATGTGTGCCTGACGCCCCAGCGTACTTGCCACCCGGTAAATACCAACGGCTGCGCCAAAGCTGTCCACATCCGGGATACGGTGTCCCATAATGAGCACATTTTCCTTGCCGGAAATAATTTCACGGAGAGCCTGCGCCTTCACGCGGGCCTTGACACGGGTATTCTTCTCTACCTGCTGGCTCTTACCACCGTAATAAACAATATTCTTAGGTGTCTTTACAACTGCCTGATCTCCGCCTCTTCCAAGCGCCAGATCAATCGCATTGCGCGCGAACTCATAATTCTGTGCATAGGTCAGTCCATCCAGACCGATACCGATACTGACGGTGACCGCCATTTCATTTCCGATATTAACGGTCTTCACATCCTCTAACAGATCAAACTTGTCCTGCTCAATCATCTCCATGGATTTCTTCCGGAGAACCACCATATATTTATCCTTTTCCAGTCTCTTACAGATTCCGTCGAAGGAAGAAATGTACTTGTTAATTTTACGCTCAATCAATGCCGTAAGCAGTGATCTTCGTACCTCTTCTACTGAAGCAAGCGCTTCCTCATAATTATCAAGGTAGATCATGCCGACCGCAAGGCTCTGATCATCCACTTCCTGTAACGCCAGACGAAGTGCGGTTTCATCAAAAAGATAAAAAGCAATCAGATATCCCTGATAATCTTCACTTGCAAAAACATCGCTGTTCCGTACCATTTCATCGGTCAGGATCTTACGCATCTTCGCAAGATAATTGCTCTGCCCATAGATGAGATTAATCTCTACATGCTCCTCCGCATCCGGAAGCTTCTCTTTCGTAATGGAAGGGAAAATGGAGGTGATGGACTTGTGATAGCCGCGGTCCTTATGCACCACATTTTCAAACGCCACATTCATCCAGATCACATGCCCTTCATCATCCAGAATGGCATAGGGAATTTCCAGCTCCTGCAACAATACCTTCTGAATCTGTCCGTACTGCGTGGCGAAGCTGACCATCTCATTCAGGATCACCGGCTTATTATAAAACTGCATGGACAGTACAAGCGCAAAGTATATCAAAATAAAGCAGGTAAGAAGCAGCCCTGCCGGTATACTCAGCAAATAAATCACCAGATTAATTAAAATAAGCAGTATGCCCAGATACACGGACGTCTGTGTATACCTCTTTAACCGGCCTTTCAATTTGATTCTATGTTTATTAGGCGCCATGTTTCATCCCTCTGTTGTACAATTGTTACATTTTATGACTCTGAATAGTTACAGTATATCATCATTTTTCTAAAAACACTATACTAAGATTTATTCAGTTACCGACGGAATTCGACGGGATGCTGCTGTTCACATAAACCTTTACCGATTAATATAACTCAGCACAAGTGCAAGAATCAGCATGTGCACCGGATAAAAAGCATAACAAAAATATTGGAATTTTTTACTGTGATACCCCTGTCTTCCGTGATACAGCCAGACAAGCGGCAGGGAAAGGAGGGCAAGTCCCTGCTGGCATAGTTCAAGCTCTGCTCCAAACAGGGAAACCGGATACATCAGACCTCCAAGCATTTCCACGTTAATCCAGTACAATGCAGCAGCTTGTCCCAGCAGACACCACCAGCTCCGTCCCCGGAACAGATAAAAAACAAATACGGTCAGGACACCTGCACCATAGTAATCTACCATGCATACGGTTCCAAGCACTGCTCCTGCTATAAGGACAACTGCCACCACAATCACATATACCCATTTTTTTTGCGTTTCCCTTACAGCTTCCATGATACGGATACTCAAAAGCCCTATTAAAAGTGTCCATATCACATTTTGATGAAATGGATAAAACCATGTTCCACCATACATCAGATCAAAGGGAACCTCAGAAATCACAGCCAGCACCAGCAGCCGGAGTGCATACCTTTTAAAGCTGTGCGTGTGAAAATAACCTTCTACCGCCATAAAGGCAAAAACAGGAAAGGCCAGTCGCCCGACACAGGTCAGCCAGTCCTGTGCCGGCAGCAGTGTAGCCCAAAGATGATCCATCAGCATGAACAGCATGGCAGCAAGATGCAATGTGGCCGCACTGATCTCACCATGTTTTGAGCTCAGTGCCTTTATTTTATCGTTTAACATTCCTATACTCCTTTTTCCCCAATGCATTTATTTTATATTCTTTTACCAGAAATCCTCCGGCAATAAACATCAGAGCGGATACTACAGCTAAAACCACTGTTTTTTGTGTGAAATATTTAACATTTAAATGTGATTTTACAGTCATTTTCATGTTGGTATATTTGCACAGACAAGATCATATAATGCCCGCATAAGCTTTTCACCCTGACGGCATTCTGCGACAAGAGATACAACCGCATTCTTATCCGGAAGAATCATGGTAATCTGGGAATATTTTCCGTCAGCCCTGAAAGAATTATATTCTCCTCTCCAGAAAAGATAGCCATAATAATCGGTATCCGATGCCTTTGTACTTTCTTCTATCCATTTTTCAGACAAAATCTGCCTGCCCTCCCATTTGCCCTTGTTAAGATAAAACAGTCCGAATTTATGAAGTTCAGAAAGTGTAAGAAACAATCCACCGGCACCAAAATTATTTCCAAGAGGATCAATCTCCCAGGTCGGACGTTTTATGAAAAGAGGTGTAAAAAGTCTGGGCATAAGATAGGAAACCAGATCACAGCCTGAACGTCTTTGTACAAGAATTCCTGCAAGATATGGGCCGACATTGTTATATACAAAATGTGTCCCCGGCTTGTATTTAAAGGGAATAGCTAAAGCCATTTTCACCCAGTCATCCTCCTGGTATAGCGGACGCTGCGCTCCCATAAGACTCCCCTGCTCCTGTCCAAGACACATAGTGAGCAGATCTCGAACGGTTGCCATTTGCAGATTCTCATCAATTACCTCAGGTAAATCTTCTGAAAAAGCGTCTGTCAGTTTTTCATCTAACGATATTAATCCTTCCTGAACTGCGAAACCGACTGCACAGGATGTAAAGCTTTTCGCCGCCGAATAAATATTTCTACGGCATTCCTCTTCACTATACCATTCATTTATAAGCTCACCGTCCTTGGTAATTTTAATTCCAAGAACATGAAGTTCTTTCGCTATTTCTATAAAAGCAGATATATCCATAAACTTGCTCCTCCTGATTGTGATCCTGATATCCTCATTATATCGTAACTATTCAGAGGCATGCAAAATTGCTTTCTGTGAATGCTTGCATTCATACAGAACAGCAATTTTATATGGCGAAGTAACCTCAATGAGTAAAACTTGAGCTGCGTTAGCAGTCGTTTTACGAATGAGATCTGGATAGTTACATTATAGCTTATACAAAATAAAAAGAGCAACCGGATTTTCCCGATTACTCTTAGCTTTCATTGCATTTCAGATGCTTTCCAATTTCCGCTTTACGCTGTATCATGGATTACCAAGAATTGCCACTGCCTCATATGGCCGCAGCTCTATCTGGCCTTTTTCGAAGGGATATCCTGACGGACTATAATTATCACAGATCACATGCCACTTCCGGTATTCTGCACGATTGGACGACGGACTTACGATCTTCTGCATCCGATCTGTAAAATTGCATGCCACCCATAATATCTGATCCTTCCAATGACGCAGGTATGCGAAGACATCAGCATTATTCTCTCCCACAAGTTCAAAATCACCATTTACGATAATCGGATATTCCTTTCTCAGGGAAATCAGTTTGCGATAGTAATTATAAACGGAATCCTCATCACCAATCTGAGCAGCAGCATTTATCCTTTTATAATTAGGATTTACCGGCATCCAAGGGACGCCTGTAGTAAATCCTGCCTCATCGGTTTCGTCCCATTGCATCGGTGTACGAGCATTATCCCTGCTTTTATTTCTCAGATAACTTATCATTTTATCGTTATCTACGTGTAAGATTTCTGTATACTCATGGTAAGCATTAATACTTTCGACGTCACGGAAATCCCGGATATCCGAAAATGGATAATTGGTCATTCCAAGCTCTTCTCCCTGATAGACATAGGGAGTTCCCTGCATAAAATGCAGGCATGTAGCCAGCATTTTGGCGGATTTGTTCCACCATGTTTCATCCGTATCATTACCCAGTCTTGATACAACACGTGGCTGGTCATGATTGCACCAGTACAGGCTGTTCCATGCCTTTCCATATAATTTCCTCTGCCAGTTGCTGAAGCTTCTCTTTAATTCCAATAACGGAATACGTCTGTCAGACCATTTGGAACCATCCTCTGCATTATCCAGATCCATATGCTCAAACTGAAAAACCATATTCAGCTCCGTATTATCCAAGCAGGAATATTGAACGGCATCATCCGTACCGGCAAACGGCGTCTCACCCACCGTAAGGATTCCCTCTCTGTTATGCCATACCTGACTGTTCATCTCTTTTATATAATCATGAGAGATAGGAAGGTTCACTGCATACGGTACAAAATCGCCCAAACCATCTTTTCCAATGACTCCGTCGGGAAATTCCGGATTCTTACCTATATAGTTAATAACATCCAGACGGAATCCATCCACTCCCTTATCCAGCCACCAATTCATCATACGATAAATCTCATTTCTTAATTCCGCACACTGCCAATTTAATTCCGGCTGTTTTTTATGAAAAAGATGCAGATAATATTCCTGTCGTTCTTCAGAGTAGGTCCATGCGCTTCCACTGAAATTAGAACGCCAGTTGTTGGGTTCTTTCCCATCAACGCCCTTTCGCCATATATAATAATTACGATAGGGTTCTATTCCTGCTTTGCTCTTTTTAAACCACTCATGTTCATCCGAGGAATGATTCACTACCATATCAATAATAATCTTCAGATTTCTCTGATGAGCCTCTTTTAAAAGCTCATCAAAGTCCTCCATGGTTCCAAACTCCTCCATAATCTTCTGATAATCACTAATATCATATCCATTATCAGCATTAGGCGATGCATAAAAGGGAGACAGCCAGATCACATCTACACCCAGATTCCGTAAATAATCCAATTTACCGATGATCCCTTGTAAATCACCTATTCCATCGCCATTACTATCCATAAAGCTGCGTGGATATATCTGATATACCACACTCTTTTGCCACCAATGCCCGTTATGGTCCATTATGCTCCCTCCATGATCAGAAAACACTGATCTTTACATTTTAACCGCATCATATAATACCTCTGTGGTCTGATACAGGGTTCCGTCATTATCCTTCCTCTGGTGAACAACTCCCCATTGTCTTCCATTGCACCAGAAACCATCAAAATGATCTTCATTCAGCTTCGGCTCAAAAGACTGTTCCTGTTTACGCATGTCATAGTGATATCCGAGTAAAGCCTCGTATACCGCCCAGGATGCCATTGCTCTTGTATAGTAATAACCGGATTCATTTTCACTAAAAGGATTCCTTTTAAAACCATCCTGACGGTCTCTGAGCGCTTTAACAATGGTTAATGCTTCATTCAACTGATCAGTACGGACTAATAAAGCAGCAACTTCATATTCTATTCCAGTCCAGACTTCTCCATAATATACAAACGGGAAAATCGGTTTACCACCATTTGGCCAGGTACACGGGGTAAGACCCTTTTCATCATTTAAAATATATGCTCTTTCTGCATGTACATTCTTCTTTGCTTTTTCAACAAAATTATACTCAAAAACAGACTGTACCGCCTTCTTTACATGTTCTTCAGGTAAGATATAACCCAGCTGTGCATTGAATGCCATATACTGTCCCAAAAGCTGATCTGACAGACATCCCTTTCCATACTGATAACGGTAAGCATTCACATTATCTAATACCTGCTCATAAAATTCTCCATTCCAGCTTACCTTGTCCAGTTTACCTGCACCGTCCGCTGCCAATTTACGATACCGGTCTGCCAGGTCATCACACTCCATAAATTCTGCCATTTCAGCTGCCGCTGTTAATGCCGCAATGTAGATACTGGTTGCCATACTGGAGATTCCATACAGCTCTGTATCATAGGTAACATGCTGTGGCTGCTCCAGTACTCCATCCTCATCACAATCCCATACCTTCAAAGTATAATCCAGAGTCTTTTTTACCCCATTCCAGCATTCCTTTATCAAAGAGTCATTCCCGCTGATAACCCATTCTCTGTATAATCGGATAATACAGCCGAGCTGTCCATCTGCCGCCGGTGTCATTTCCCATTGTGGTAAATCAAATGGCGTATAAGCTCTGAATGGCATGTACCCATCATCCCGTATTTCATCAACAAACTCTATCCTTCGCATTGACTGCTCCAGCTCCGGGAACAAAACAGCTACACTCTGTGCATAATTCCAGACATGTGTACAATTTCCGGGACCGCATCCAAGTGCATCATCTACACCTTCCCATCCAAGGAAATCACCGTTTTCTATTCTAAAGCATGTAGGGCTCCGCATTACCGTAATATTATCTGCTGCTGCTTCAAGTATATAGCCAGGAAGAGTTGTATCAAAAAACGCATGTGCAAACTTAGCACTCTCATCATACAATCTGTCCGCATTACCGGCTAAATAAGAAGCCACATTCCAGGCATCCTCAAAGAGTGTTGCATAGTAGTTTTTCGTAACATCATAATTTCCGTCAACGATATCCTGTTTGTCTTTGTCTAACTCAATCCACATCTTGGGTCTGTTAGGAAAGTACCAGCTGAGAATAAAAGGAAAAACTTTTTCCTCTCCCGGCTTTAATGTCTGGGTGATACATAAGGAGCCGATTTTATCTGTGAAATGCAGGAAACTGAAATCAGACTTTTCCGCCCAATTACTTCCAACCTGATCATAGATGCTTTCATTGTTGAGTCTTCCATCTGTAGAAAAATCCTGCCAGAAATCTTCTCCACCATCTGTCCACTGTCCCTGATACCAGAGAGGTTTTTTAGTAATGTATTCTTCTTTCTCTGTTGTGGATAATGCCATATTTCCCCATGTAATATGTTTATCTGAAAAATTCTTTCCCGTATACATAATTCCACGGATAACATCATCACTACGATATTCATTTTCTCTATCACCGGCATGCTTCATAAAAGAAAAATTATTATATCCTTCAAATCCTACTGCATTATTCATAGAACCGGCAATGGAAATTTCTATATTCTCTTTTGTAGTATTTTTTACCTTATAATTCAGATAAGCCCCCGGTATTCCTGAATCTTTCGCATTAAGCGGAATGAATGGTGTATACGCTTCCAGACTGATCTGAACAGGTATTTCTTCATCCTGAAATTCAATATTAACAAAGGGATATTTTGTGGTCATTACAGAACTGTCAAAACGTGGCAGACCTGCAACCTCATTCCGGAAAAAGCCTTGTGATCTGTTAAACGGCGGATTAAGCTTACTTTCCAGCACTCTGGAAATTGCTTCTCCTCCATCCTGTTTCATCCATATAGAGAAAAAAGTATATGGCATACGATTCATCTGTCCCGGCTGATTAAAAATCTGCCAGGTTGTAAGATTTCCTCTGGCTCCAAGGGAAACATTTCCGGTTCCGATCCCCCCTAACAGAAAATCCACACATCCGGCATCACCGGAATATGCCTTTTGTTCATTATTGCAAAACAATTCGTCATCTGAATATATTTTTTTCATAAATCTGATATTCTCCTTCTATTAATAATTAGCCCTTAACTGCACCTGCTGTCATACCTTCAACAATATATTTCTGGAAGAAAACATAAAAAACCAACTGTGGAATAATGATAATGACCGTAGCTGCAATCATTCCACTGTAATCCATACTGTATCTGCCCCGGAACATTGACGCTCCCAGTGAAATCGTCATCATATTTGTATCATTCACCAGTACGGATGATATTGGGTATTCATTCCAGAAATAAAGTACATTAAAAATAATTACGGTTGCCAGAACCGGCTTAATAATCGGTAATACAACCTGAGTACACATTTGATAAATATTACATCCATCAATAATGGCCGCTTCTTCTATTTCGCTCGGAAATTCTCTCAGAAATCCTACCATTAAAAGGACGCCCAATGCCATCGTTGTTGTTGCCAATGGCAAAATCAGGGAAACCCGGCTTCCCAGCAGCCCCATTGCCACAATAATCCGATAGGTAGGAAAAATAACAATATATGGCGGTATCGTAAGTCCTGACACAAACAATAAATACAAGCCATTTGGTATTTTTGCATGATCAAAATGCAGTCTTGTGATCGCATAGGATATCATAAAGGTGCAGACAAGGCTGATCAGTAATGCAAACACTGCAACAATAAGTGTATTGCCGAACATTTTAAATAATGGCAATGTATCAAGAGCTCTCTCGTAATTGGCCAGATCAATATGTTCCGGCAGGGAAAATGGATTATTCAAAATATCGGTATCTGATTTAAAGGACAAGACAACCAACCATAAAAGCGGAATAGCAGTTACCGCTGTAATAACGAATAGTACGCATCTGGACAGAATCGTTTTCCAATTAGCTTTCATATTCAAATTTATCCCTCCTTTTGTTCTAATGATTTTCCGACATTAACCAGATATATGATCGAGAAAATCAGACACAGGACAAATGATACCGTAGCAACCGCCATACCATATCCGTAACGTGATGAAGTAAAGGTAGTATCGTACATATAGGTAACCAACACATCTGACATATGGTTCGGTCCACCATTGGTAAGCTGCTTTACGGTCTCAAAGATTTTGAATCCACCCGTGATGATCAGTATCGTATTAATCACTATTGTATTTTTCATCATAGGTATGGTTATTTTTCGTATCCTTTGAAAATAATTCGCACCATCAATTTCCGCCGCTTCATAAATATCTGTCGGAATACTTCTCAGGCCGGCCATATTAATAGTTGTATAAAAACCAAGTACCTGCCATAAATATACAAAGGCAACCGAATAGGGGGTCAGGGTTTTACCTCCAATCCACTGCTGTTGATAATCACTCAGTCCGATACTCCTCAATATTGCATTAATCATTCCCATTTTCGGATCCAGAATAAACAGCCAGATCAGACCGACTAATATTGGGGCAATTACATTCGGGGCAAAGATCATGGACTGCACAACTCCACTTCCCCGAAATGGTTTTTCCAGAAGCAATGCCACAATAAATGACAACGGCAGAATGGTAATTGTTATACCAATCAAAATAATAAACGTATTCTTCAAAGCAATAAAAAAGAATTTATCGTTCAGCAATACCTGATAATTTTTAAAACCGATAAATTTTGCTGCTCCAATTCCGGAGAAATCTGTAAAGCTATAATAGACACTGATAAAAATAGGTGCCAGATAAAAAACAGTGAACAAAATTACTGCCGGCATAATCATGATAATTTTTGTGCTTTTTTTACTTAACCAATGCATAAATTTCTCACCTCACTAAAAATGATCTGTCAGAATGCTTAGACTCTGACAGATCATTTATGTTAATTACTTATTTATAATACCCTGCGCTTCCGTCTGATCATCTAAAAATTGAAGAGCTTCTTCCGGTGTATAAATACCATTGATAACACCAACCATACTCTCAAAATATGTAGTTTCAAATTGTCCGGGCAATTTCATATTAGGACAGGTATCAGGACTTTCCCAATCATCATTCATCCGTTCAATCACTCTTGCAAACACCGGATACTTATCAGCATCAATTTCTCCTTCATAACGGGTAACCGGCACACTCTGATTTTGTGCTGCAATAATTTCCGTTCCCTCAGGACCATAATAGAATTTTAAAAATTTAATAATAGCCTGATATTTTTCCGGATCTTCTTTTTTGGTCTTGGCTGATACACAATATGGGTGAGACGGTGCTTTCATTGAAATTTCCTGATTTCCAACTCCATCTTCAAATGTCGGTCCCCACCAGAAACCAATGCTATCCTTAAGGTCACTTTCATCAAATTTCTTTGTATCCCACGCACCACTGTCAAACATTGCTGCCTGTCCGCCAAGAAACATTTCTGTAGCTTCCCAGTATCCTATTGAAGAAGCATTATCCGGGAATGTTCCCTGCTCTGCCATATCCTGCAGTTTTTCATAAAACCGTAAATAGTCATCATTCAGCCACTTATCTGTTCCACTAAGGATTCCATCAATATGGTCAAAGAAACCATACCTGCAATGCATTGTCATAAGGGACCAGCTGCTCCATACATCCTTTGTTCCTCTTGCCATTGGAACAATTCCATTTTCATTGAAAACCTTAACACAGTTCATGAGGTCTTCATAGGTTACAGGAATTTCCAGGCCACACTGATCAAACAATGCTTTATTATACCAGATCCCATTACAGAAAATCTCTGCAGGCAATCCATAAATAGCTCCATCCTTTTCCATTACTGAAAGCATACCGGGTAGAAATCCGTCCACGAATTCCTGATCATTAAGAATATCCTCTGAAAGATCTGCCAGCATTCCTGCCTCAGCCAATGCATCAGCATCACCCTTTAATGAATAAAAAAGATCCGGCAAGCTGTCAGACTGAGATGCCAGCTTGATTTTCTGGGTGTGCTCATCCTGTGCAGCCCCCGTCATTTCGATTTTAATATCAGGATTCTGTTTCATAAATTCCTGTACTACTGCATATACCTGCGGTGCCTGATTTTCAATATCCGCAACATGCTCTGCAAATGTAAAGGTAATCACATCGCCCTCACTGTTACTCGCATCTTCACTACTACTGCTGATGCTACTATTGCTGTCGCTCTGCGCTGTCTTCGCAGTATCAGTATCCGCTTTACCACATGCCAGTAATGACATTATCATTGTTCCTGTCAGGATTAAACCCATTATACGTTTTACCATTATTTTTCCTCCCATTTGTTTCATGACTAAAATTCTATTTGCGCCAAAATCATGCCATATCCTTCGCTAATACCTGTCTCTGTCTGGAAAGTACACAATTCTTTTGCAATTAAAACATACCTCCGGAGTAATGTCTTAATTCACATTTTTTAACTATTCAGAACTACATTCGCAAGCTCACTGCTGTGCAGTTCCCTTTGCTCATGTAGTTAAAATTCTTACAGAATCCCTCACTATAAGCATCGGATCAATCACAAGCCGGACTGGAGTATGTTTCTTCTCAAGACCTGTTATTTCCATTAATATATTTTTGCATAGTGATCCTGCCGAATCGAAAGCATGACCTATCGTTGTAAGCTTAGAGGCTGCTGCCCACGGGAGATCATCATATATAATCAGACTGATGTCCTGCGGAACCATAAACTTCATTTCCTTTAAAGCGCATACTGTAGAGGTTGCAATTATTTCATTTACCGCAAGAATTGCAGATGGCTTTAATTCCTGAATCTTATTCTGAATTACTCCACGGATGCTGTCATTATATGGAATATCATATAAATAACGATCATCCACTTCTAATCCTGCTTCTTCAAAGGCCTTTCTATATCCATTGCTTCTCTGTGGAAATCCTATTCTGTATTTGTATAACATCAGGATATCTTTATGTCCATTTTGAATAAGATACTTTACTGCCTGATAGGTACCTAATTCATCGTCAAATAAAATCGCATCTGCTCCCGGATGTGTCTGCATAAAAAACTGTATTACCGGTTTGCCATCGCTGATCATCTTATTAATTTCCGGATACTCCTGATTCGAAAATGTTGCAAAAATAAGCGCATCAACCTTCATCTGTTCCAGACAGGTTATATTTTGCTTTTCTCTCGTCAAATCCTCATTGCTAAACAAAGTGACAATATCATATTCATCACCCAGCTCATCAATGATCATCTGCATTAACGTATTGGTAAAAGGGTTCGTAACTTCACTAAACATCATGCCCAGCAGCTTACGCTTCTTTATTATGGAATGATGCGAATAGTTCAGTTCATCACACGCCTTAAGCACACGTTCTCTGATTTCATCACGCGTTTTATAACTGTCACTAAAAACTTTATATACAGTTGATACTGATACTCCGGCTTTCTGAGCCACATCCTGTATAGTACTCATATTTCTCTCCCCTTTTGAATTGTTATACTCACAATACACCTTTTCAGAAAATCTGTCAATGGGTTTTTCTGAATTTCTCCGTATTTTATTTATTATTCTCTGTTTATTCTCCCTTAATTCTCTGTTTTTATTAGTTTTTATTTTATTTTCTATCTTATCAGCTGTTTTTTGGCAACTATTCAAAGCCTCATCACTCTGAGGAATATATCCATCAGAGTGATGAGGCAGTAAAACAGGATTGTGAGAGCAAAGCCTTTGCAGCATATGTAATCTGGCTAAATATTTCATCGTACATAATAAAATCCTCCATGTAAAATCAGTAGTTAATGAAAAACCCTGCTTACATGGAGGTGCATTAGCATAATAAAACCGCTTGTTGTCCCCTATTTCATTTTACTTCCTATATTCTCCAGTTCTTCCAGCGCTGCCATATTTTTCTGCAGATCATCCCTTGCCGTTGCATAATATGATTTTTGAATTTCGAATATTCGGATTGACATATTTTCTGCTGTATTGTATCATCTATTTGTAAAAGGAAATGAGTTTTTCAACCGTACAGTTTTTACTCAAGCGGCTTACTCGTTTCTTTTTTTATGTCCAGAATATAGGGTTCTCCCGGTACTCTTCTGTTGTAAATTATTTCCATCTGCCCGATAACGTCTTCTTTTTTCTGCTGGAATGGTTCGCTGTGGCTTGATAGGAACCATGGAGCCTGAACGTTTTTCAGACAACAGATTTCAGCTAAAAGACGTTCAGCGTTATATATGTGCTGTCCTCTTTTTTGTGTTGCATAGACAGCATCACCAAGAAAGCACCATGTATGATTTACTTCCAAAGCCAGGGAGCCTTTGGCATGACTGGACGGAACAGGAAACAGCTGAAGCTGCATGGAGCCATCATCGATAAAAATGGCTTTTTCAACGATGGTTCCTTTCCGGGTATAGCGAAATGTATTTTTCCCCTGATAAATTTCGGCACATGGAATCTGTGACAGGTTCGCTATATGATCAGGATGGAAATGGGATAAAATAACCCTTATTTCTTTTCCTATCTGTGCTGCTTTCTGCCAAAGAATCTCCGGGATGACAGGATGGCTTCCAACGTCATATACCCAGAGAGTGTGACTGCCCTCTATGAGAACAACATTAGAGGAAAGCGGGATTTCGGTTGGCGTCAAATATGTAATTTGGTCGCATAAGGACTTTATCTCTGGTTTTATCACGGAAATCTCCTCTGAAACATGTTTGAAATCATTTCTGCAGACATTCCTGCAGACATTCCTCTCCCAGTCCCCATCTCTTACCGTTGTCCCTCAATTCTGCCAGCGAGTATCTCAAATAATCCATCGGCTGTTCCTTGGTAATCTCCACGGCAAAACGAATGCTATTATACGTGTTTTCCATTCCCCAGATAACCTTCTCCCATGGCATTCCCTCCGGGATTCCCTTCGTTCTTTCATCCATATAGATTACATGCCTGGCACCTGCCTGATAAATGAGATCCAAATAAGCTTTCATCTCTACCTCATTCAGTTTTTCATGAACAAAAATAAGTCCCTCTCCGTATCCGGTAAAGGAGGGCTTTCCCAAAGATTGATACAGCAGCTGCTTCATCATCTTTTCAGCGCAGGTATAGTCACTCACCCTCCCCAATACCAACGGGGAGAGATAAACACAATGAGCCGGAAGAGCGGCCGCCATGGCTTCACACTCTTTTCCGGCTTTTATCACTTGCCCTGTTTCTTTGAGAATCATCAGGGACTTCTCATCATATTTTACTTTTTTCTTATAATCATAGATTTTAATGTCTGCACAGATTTCCAAAGGAGTAAACTTTTCCATCCCGATACCTCCCATCCTCTGCCAATCAATCATTTCCACTGTTTTCAGCCATCTGCTTCTCATTTTCAAAGATTTTCTCTCTGATAAATTCCTGTTCTCAGTTCTTTTCCTTTATTTGTTTTACCCATATGATTTCCTCTAAAAAAATATGGAGAAGATTATAGGTTGCTCTTCTCCATAAATATATCATGTTTATCACTTAATTTCTACGGCTTTTAAGGTGGGGTTTCAAACAGCCCGTCGTTAATCTATGGTCAGTTCAAAAATCAGTTTTTACACTTAAAGCGGAACGTACATTCTTCTCTAAAACTATTTTTCAACAAGACAACTACTAATCAGTTTTTCCAGCATATCGTTGCTGGCATTTGCCGATCTGACACTGGCGGCTATCATCTCTTCTTTTGAAACATCGGTAAAATCAATTTCAAATCTACCATTGTTCAAGCATAACTGCTCAATGTATATTCTCTGAGTCCTTCCATTGCCTTCTCTAAACGGATGGATCATATTAATCTCACCCAGGTAATAGGCTAGTCTCTCGCTCATTTCTTCCTTATCGGTTATGTCAGCTAAGAAATTTTCCTTTTTCAGCTTACGATACAAATCATCAAACTGGTTTTCGATAAACTGCACCAAACAAAAAACGGTTCCTTTAGAAATATCAACCGTTCTTGTCTTGCCCGCCCAAGAATATATATCACTGAATAAATGCTTATGTATAGAGCAGAGATGCTTAAAAGAAAAATCTCCAGTAACGCCTTGACCTACAAGTTCTGCCTGGCGTACTGCTGAATAGTCTCTTTCAGCCTCGTGCAATGTGTCTAAATCTCTTATATCCAGTTTATTCTTTAATACATTTGTTCCCGGATAACAGTACTTAGCATCCTGTTCATCATCATAGAAATAATCATACTCTTGATCCTTCAACCTGCTTCTTGGATACTCTGTATTTCTTATTTAATTCTGTAATTGCATCTGCTGCAGAAACTTTCTTGGCTAAGACATTTCTTACTCTTTGACGACATTCTGCATCAAATGGCATGCTTTCCATTTTAAAACTGGATTCAATACTGCTTACTCTTCTATCAACTGTCATACGCGTATCCTTTCCCCTTTCCCTTTCACAGAAAGGTATTTGTTCTTCTATAGTATACCACAAAACGCTACATCTATACTACAAGTTTCCGTATTATGAAGAGCGAACATATAATCTTCTCCGGTATCATTATCATTTCATAGTTACCACTCGTTACATTTCAGGTGCTTACCCCTCAGACTTACCACTTTATACCACTGTGATACGATATTTTGCGATACTTTACGAGGTTTGCAAGCTAATCACCAAACACCTTCTAGTCCTTGTAAATCAAGCATTTCCGCCACTTTCAGACATCTACTTTTCATCCACGACCTGAAAGATGTAGAATTTTAAATAGTACGACTCATCCGCTGCCCAGAGGATCGGGTGATCCGGTGCCTGGGTACGGAATTCCACCTGGCGCAGGCGCTTGTGTACATTGCGGGCTGCCTGTCCGATTGTTTCTGTAAAAAGCTCATATGTCATAAAGTGAGAGCAGGAGCAGGTTGCGAGGAAACCACCATCCTTAACAAGTTTCATTCCACGCAGATTGATCTCCCGATAGCCTTTGATCGCATTTTTCACAGAATTTCTGGATTTCGTGAATGCCGGTGGATCCAGAATCACAACATCGTACTTTTCGCCCTGCTTCTCCAGCTCCGGAAGCAGTTCAAACACATCGCGACAAATAAACTTCGCACGATCCTGTACACCATTCAGTTCTGCATTTTTCGTTGCCTGTGCAACCGCAAGCTCCGATGCATCCACACCGGTAACCTCTCTTGCTCCGGCAACTGCCGCATTCAGCGCAAAGGATCCGGTATGGGTAAAGCAGTCCAGAACTCTTGCATCCTTACACAGCTTCTGGATTGCCAGACGGTTATATTTCTGGTCAAGGAAAAATCCGGTCTTCTGTCCGTCCTTCACGTCAACCAGATATTTTACACCATTTTCTTCGATCTCAACATTGGTATCGAATTCTTCGGAAAGGAACCCCTTGGTTCTCTCCATTCCCTCGTTGAGTCGCACTTTGGCGTCACTTCTCTCGTAGACGCCACGGATGATCATTCCATCCTTCGCAAGTTCTTCCTTCAGAAGATCTACAATTTCAAGCTTCAAACGATCAATACCGAGTGCAAGAGACTCCACAACAAGCACATCCGAAAATTTATCAATGACAAGCCCCGGCAGGAAATCCGCCTCTCCAAATATCACACGGCAGCTTCCGGTATCCACGGTTTTCTTACGGTACTCCCAGGCTGTCCTCACGCGTTCTCTTAAGAATTCATGATCGATCTCCTGATGTACATTTCTGGTCATCAGACGGATACGGATCTTGGAATTCTGATTAATGAATCCCTTCCCCATCGGATATCCGTCAAAATCATGCACCGTTACCATGCTTCCGTTTTCAAATCTCCCTGTGATGCTCTCAATCTCATTATCAAACACCCACATGCCACCGGCCTTTAGGGTTCTTCCTTCGCCTTTTTTCAGTGTTACGATTGTTTCGCTCATTGCATGAACTCCTTCCGCTGACAAAACCTGCTGCCAGCCTTCCGGAATCAGCAGCTTAACATCCGGATATGGGATTCCATCGCAAAGTCTTTCGTCTCGCCATCATCCAGATAGTACTCGTAGGGTTTTATCTCTTTTCCAAAAGAATACAGCGTCAGATCTTCAAAATCAACATCTTCTTGTAGTCAATGCGTCTTTAATATTCGTTCTATTTCTTCCTTCTCCGGCATGACTTTGAGTGCTCCATAGCGTGTTGTGATGATGGATGAAGCAACACTGGAAAACCGGAGCATCTGCCTGATCTCTTCTTCCTGAAGATCATCTAATCCATGATCTAGAACAAAATTCAGTACACACCCCATGAAGGTATCTCCTGCTCCGGTTGTATCTACTGTCTTTTCTTGTAAAAAAGCACCCATCTGTACCTTCCTGTCATGATAGTACGCACAGCTTCCATTTCTTCCCATCGTCAGACAGATAAACGGTATCTCATATGTTGCTTTTAATATCTTCATTGCTTCATCCTGATCCCTAATTCCCGTCAGAAAAAACAGTTCCTCGTCAGATATTTTCAGGATATCACATTTTTTCAGCCCATAGTCCATTGCTTTTCTTGCTTCTTGCGGATCATTCCATAAATTGATTCGGATATTAGGATCAAATGAAATCAGCTTTCCGGCTTCTTCTGCACACTCAACAGCATAACAGGTTGCCTCTTTTGTATCTGTACTTGTAAAAGACAACGTTCCAAAATGAAAAATTTTTGACTTGGCTATATTCGCAGCAATAACTTCATCTTTCCGCAGCAGCATATCTGCACCCGGATCACGATAGAACTGGAAGCACCGGTCTCCATACGCATTTCTTGACACAAATGCCAGGGAAGTATTTGCCGCACTTGTCATCAGCAGATTGTCCGTATTAATTCCAATGTCTTCTATGGTTTCTTTTAGATATTCTCCAAAAGAATCCTTGCCGACTTTACCAATAAATGCAGTCTTTCTGCCAAGCTTCTGCAGCATGGAAAGAACATTGCATGGTGCTCCTCCTGCAGCTGCTTCATATAGGTAATTCCCATTGTCATTCAGAGCCGCCTGATTAAAATCAATCAGAAGCTCCCCTAATGCAATCACATCATATTTTGTTTCCATTTACTCATGCTCTCTTTCGCTCAGAATTATCCACATACATCCATCAATCTGTCTACTGTATTTTCCACAGACAACTATCTACCTTTTGATCTGCCTCCACGCTTATTTTCCCCGCCAGTTCCTGCAGATCGGTCTCAAAAAAATATAGAAGAGTGTCTTCGTTTGCTGCTACTTCTAGAATTTCACGGTCAACAATGATTGAAAGATCGCGAAGATCTTCTTTCACTTTGCAGGAAACCCCATTTACCCAAAGAATCCCTTCCCTACGCTGATAAGAAAGCTTCTGCCCATAAATATTTACAGAAAGTAAAAAAGCTCCCTGCACCTTCAAATATAATTCCAGTGCAGCATTTCTGACAGACTCATCCTCCCATTGCTTCTGCAACTTCTCGTCACGAACACGAATCCGCTGCTCCTTCCACTCGCGGATCACTGACTGACGCAGAATGAAGCCTTCTTCTCCTTTTATAAATGTCAGTTCCCGTGGAATCCCCATCATTCCTGTATAATACTTCTTCGGATTCTTTGTACGCAGCCAGTGCATCAGAACAACACGATCCTTCAGATCAAAATACGTCTGTCCGGCATAAGGCAGTTCATTCTGATAGGCCATACGCCCCTCATCCAGATTTGTGAACTGGAAGCCATCGAAGTCTCCTGTAAAATATTCTCCCAATGCAGTAAACAGCATCCACTTTTCCTGACCGCCTTCCACCGGAACCGGACGCAGATCAGGACATTCTCTGGTTGTCAAAAGAAAAATTCTCTGTGTCAGTTCCCAATGCTCAAGATCCTCAGAACGTAAAATAGCGTACTCATGATCCTTTAAGTAAAGTGACATGATATACCCTTTACTTTCCTCATGCCAGTATACCTTTGGGTCTCGATTTCCTCTGGTCAGATTCGGCACTATCACCTGATTTTTCTTATGAAGCGTCTCTCCGCGATCTGTACTGTAGGCAATCCTCTGGGTAAACTGTCTCCCTTCACTCCACGGACTGTCTGAGCTTCCTCCTGCCGAGGTATAAAAAAAGACAAGTGCATTTTCCGGCAATTCCAAAAGTCCCTTTTCATTGCAAAGACCGCTTCCCGAAAAAATTGTTCCATCTTCATCCGGCAGAATGGCCATCGACCGATGTTCCCAGTGTAATAAATCCTCACTGACCGCATGTCCCCAACTCATATTATCCCACTTTGTGCCAAAAGCATTGTGCTGATAAAACAGGTGATAAATTCCATCCTGACAGACAAGTCCATTGGGATCATTCATCCAGCCATTGACCGGCGAAAAATGCATCAGTGGATGCAGCTGTTCCGATTGTGGAAGCCGATCAGCCTGCTTCATCTTTGCATAAAATACCTCCGGATAGTTTCCCTCCAGGCGGATGGTTCTCCCTATCCACGACGCAGCAGGAACCGGAGCATAATAATCCACAATCTCTCCCTCTTCCAAAGGGAAGACCTGATACTCCAACACCTTCTGATCTTCCAGATAAAATGACAAGCGTTCTGTTTCCTCCTTTATTTTCACTGGAATCAACAGAAAAGGATGCTCGATTTTTATTTCATAACTAATATATTTCTGCATGTACTCTGTCCTCACATTCTTTCCATTTACTTCTGTATCCACCCAAAGTATACCCTTCATGGATGCTGAGCTTATTGCTTTACTGCACCATCAACAACACCTTTCATGATATACTTCTGCAGGAAGAGAAAAACAATGATAATCGGTATAATGGTCACAAGCACCGAAGGGAAAATAAGCTCCCATGGATTTCCGTATACACCGGCCTTCATCTTTGCAAAATAAAGCTCCAATGTCATGGTTCTGATTTCTCCGTTTCCTATAACCATGAACGGAAGCAGATAATCATTCCAGATCCACAATGCATTTAATATGATAACCGTACTGGTCGTTCCCTTAACCAGGGGAAATACCACCTTTAAAAATATCTGAATAGCACCTGCGCCATCCAATACAGCTGCCTCCTCCAATGATACCGGAACACTTTTCATAAATCCATGATAGAGGAAAATCGACATACTCATTCCGAATCCGCCATACATGATAACAAGCCCCCAGATATTTTTCATTCCGATCTTTTCAAACACATTGAGCAAAGGAAACATTACCGCTTGGAACGGCACCAGCATTGCTGCAATAAAAATGTAAAATACCAATTTGGAATATACTGTCTTATTCCTTATCATTGCCCATGCAGCCAGAGAAGAAGCCATTACAATCATCAATATAGAAATCGTTGTAATAAACAGGGTCACAAAGAAAGACTGGGTAAACTTCAACTCTCTCAAAGCTTTAATCACAAATCCAATATCTACCGGTCTTGGCCAGGCTAAAGGATTGGCAATAATGTCCGTATGAGGCTTAAAGGAATTGATTACCAATATCAGCAATGGGAATAACGTATACAATGCCAGCAGGATCAGGACCATATAAACTACGGCCTTACCTATTCTTCTTTTTTCAATTCTGAATCCTTTATTCATTTATGCTTCCACCTCTTTACTCTTCGTTACAGCAACCTGTATCATGGTCACAGCTGCAACCAGGACAAAAAATACAACTGCCTCTGCCTGCGCATATCCATAATCAGGAGGTAACGCATCCTTCGGAGTATTCATAATCTGCATAGCAAGCATTCTGGTGGAAAAGGCACCCTCCGTCAATGCCACATTTTGATCCAGAAGCTTAAAACAGTTTGCCAACAAAAGGAATAATACAATTGTCACAGAAGGCATCAACATAGGAAGTGTGATATATCGAAACCTTTGTATTGCTGTGGCCCCGTCTATTTCTGCTGCTTCATATAATTCATTCGGAATGTTATTCAATCCATTCACATAAATAAGCATCATATATCCGGCCCACTGCCACATCGTTAACAGAAGCAATGCAAAAATTGCTTTTGTGTTGTTCTGTGTCATATAGGTCAGAGCTTCTATAGGCAGTACTCCGTCCTTTCCAAATAGCAGCAGGGAAAAGATCACATCAAAAATAAATTTCCAGATATATCCAAGTGCCAGTCCTCCCAATAAATTGGGAAGAAAAAATATCGTTCTGAAAACACCTGCTCCCTTTAAAATATGATTTGTCAGAAGTGCAAGTGCCAACGCAGCCATGTTTATGATCAGGACAGCCACTACCGTAAATTTAACCGTATAGATTAAAGAAGCAAGGAACTTTGTGTTGGTAAAAACTTTCTTGTAATTATCAAGTCCAATAAACGATTCGCTTAATGACCCTCCGGCAAAATATGCTCCTCTCCATGATGTAAAAGAGTAAACCAGTCCCATAAAAAACGGAATCAGAACCACTATAATAAATAAGGCTACTGCCGGAAGCGTGAACCACACATTAATTTTCTTATAAAATCTGTTCATGTTTACATCATCCTGTCTTTCTGTTGAGCAACTGTCCGGTATATTTACAGTCACTCTCTTTATATATCAGATTGTCGGTAAAGCTCTTTAAGTTTTACCGACAATCTTTTAGATTATATTGTAACTATTCAATTACAACATTACTGTTTTGCTTCCTTCCAGGAGGCGATTGTGTAATTAGCAATATCTTCATAATCCTGTTCAGTCCACTCAGGCTTCGTCAGATACTCTTCCATGATTTTCAATCCAAATACCTCTGTAGCCCATCTTGCCGGTGCACCTGCATAAGCATTGGTAAGAGTATTACCTTCACTCATATATCCAATAATACAATCGGAAAGGCTATTACCAAGAACCGTTGTTGCGGGATCTGCATTATAAGGAATAAATGCCATTTCCTCAGTGACATAATGCTGGCCCTCTTCACTGGTATTCAGCCACACCAGAAATTTCTGCGCCTCTTCCAGTTCATGTTGGCTTACCTGTTTATTCAATACATAATAGTTTCCGCAAAATACCGGAATGGAAGAATTCATATGCTCCACTGTCAATCCATCTACTGCAATATCACCCTGTTCAAAAGGCATCTTGATCGGTAAAATAGTTAATGTATCTACAATTTCAGAATTTGCATTTTTAATATTGGTATAACACCAGTTACCCTGCTTGATAAATAATGTCTTGCCATTTGCAAAATTTGCCACTGCAGCATCATAGCCATTTGTTGTGGAATTGATAAACTCAGGTCCCCGCTCGCTCACCGCATGGGAAGTGATCAGATCCAGTGTCTTTGCATAGGCAACCATAGGATTGTATAATTTATCCAACTGTTCATCCGTTGCATTCACTGCTGCGGCAACATTCGGAAATACACTGTCAACAGGGATATTAATCAGATGATCTCCATAAGTCCATTTCTCACTGCCTGCAACCGAGAATACTCCCTCTAGCTTTTCAGCTTTTTCATTCTTTTCAGCCAGAAGGGAAAATGTCTGTCCACTCAGGGCAAAATCATTACCCTTGCCATCCTTGATATAAGCATTTACCTTCTCAACAAAATCTGCAAATTCATCATAGGTTGCTGTTTTATATTTTTCAATAAAGCTATCCACATTGTCTTCTCCTACCAATGCAGCAATCATTTCCTTGTCAACAATATAGCCATATCCTTCAACATTATATGGAATGCCATAGCTGTCCTGTCCATCCATTGTCAGTCTGAGTCCTGGATCCAAATCATCTGCCAGAGCCTTAAACTCCGGTAAAAGATCTGCAGTCGTCAAATCCAATGCGAAATCTCCTTCAACCCACTCTTTCAGCGCCTGGGGATCCATGATACCAAAAATAGCCGGTTTATGATCCGATGACATATCGACACGGAGTGCCTCTTCTGTAGGTGTACCGCTTCCCAGGGAGAATACTTTAATGGTAAGTCCCGTCTCAGCTTCATAGGTATCCACCGCTGCTGCTAACGCATCTGCGTTTTCACCCTTTGCATTAAAAATATAGAAATCATAATCATTGTCAGAAGAAGCACTTTCTTCTACTCCTGCATTACTGTCTGATGCTGCGGTATTACTTCCTGTGTCTGATGACGCGGAGTTCACACATCCTGTCAAGCCTCCAATCGTCATAGTTGCTGCCAAAAGGGCTGCTACATATTTTACACTCTTTCTCATAATGACCTCCTTACCAAGTCTCTTCTTTTATTGTTTATCCGGTTTAAAACTGAATCTCAACCATCTGATGGCCTTCCACCTTTGGTATCGTAACTACTACCTGTCTGTTTTCATAACGAAATTCCAGATTTTTCATTTGTGGCACAAGCCTGACTGCAGATGGTTTACGATCTGTTTTGACCCGTAAATCTATATTGTAAAGAGGAATAATATCCTCTACAATATCATATTTTTCTGTTCTTCTTTCAGGAACATAATGCATCAGATGCACGATCCATCTGTTCTTTCCTGTTTGTTCATTCACGGTTGCAATTGTTGTCGATGGGCCTGTATGCTCCAGCAATCTGTCAGGCATCAGTACGTCTATTGCATTATGTAAAAGCTGTTTTACCCATTTAGGACCCATAACGTGGTAAATCATGGATAACGGATGGGCAAAATAAATACAATTCCCTTTTCTTACAGCTGCACTTCCTACTCTTATTTCGGAACTCGGTGCTTTCAGATGTCCCGTGTAATGCTCCAATGTTGTATTAAAAAGCGGTGCTATCAGCGGTAATAATTCCGAGGCTTCTTCTGAAATAATTTCAACATTTTCGCTTTTCAGATACATAGCATAATCCGCATCGAATAAGCCCTTGCCTAGTACCCCCTCTGCATGAATATAATCTGCATCATACTCAGACTCACCATTCCACCGAATTCCAAGGCAATCCGCTGCAAATGTTTCTTCGGAATTTTTCAATCCTGCCTCTCCCATAACAATGAGAGCCCCTCCCTGATCCATAAATTCCTTGAGTCTGCACTTCAACTTATGGTCTACAGGTATATTATCTGCCAGAAGCAAAAGACGATATTTGGAATAATCGCTTTCGGAATCCACTAAATCATACTGATATCCCAGCTCCTGAAGCATTCTGCACACTCCTTCAGCATGGGGATTTACCGTTCCGGGAGCTCCACCATAAAATTCTTCCGGATTAAACACAGCCATTTCCGACAAAGCAGTCACATCTTCACACCAGGGCTCTTTTTCTTTCACCTGACGAAATACATCCCCTATGACTCCATACATATCCTTATCCAACTGACCGGAGGGCGGCAGCTGGTCTCCTATATTGCACAGTCCTCCATAAGACAATGCACTGAAAGATTCGTATTCCAAAGCGGCCTGATTCCGGTAGGAATTATTATCTCCCCAACCGGTAAGAAAGCGTCCGGTCATACCAACAACCGGCACTCCCCATGTTCTCAGATATCTTGCAGATACTGGGAAATCCATATAACCGCAATTAGCCGGCTGACTTTCTACAGCAACATAATCAAAGCAATCCCTTACAGGAATATCCTGAGCCCCGACATGACCCTTGTTAAAGAAAATATCATAATCCGAATCAATTTCATGCAGATAATCCGTCATTTCCCTGACAAAGTCATAATAAATCTGCCATGCATGCTTCTTTCTATCCTGAGGATCTGCCGGATTCAGGTGCTTCTCAAGCATGCTCTTTCTGCATCTGGGGCAGCAGCACTCTACAACAAAGGATGCATCAACCAGGACTCCATCTACCGGACAATCCTCTAACGCATCTGCTATCTGTTCTTTGCAGAACTCACGATATGGACTGTTAATGCACAGATCTACATGAAATCCGGGATCCTCAAAGATATTACCTGTCTCACGTCTGCTTATCCTCGCATAATCATCTATAGCCACCCATTCCGGATGTTCTGCTGCAACCCGGATATCCCAGCAGATTGTTGTATATAAATATACTTTTATCCCCTTTTTCCTGCATTCCTTCGCCTGTTCCCGATACATATCCTTTACCTTCAGATGAGGATGTATCCTCTCGGGATATTTTGTCGAATCATAATACAGATTTCCATGATGACATCTGGTAAACAAAGTAACTGCTTCTACATTGGCATTCTTTAATGTGTCTGCAAATTCCTCGGCTGAAAATTTACTGCCCACTTGGTCAATCATTTCGCTGGTATGAAAATCAAGATGCACTTGTCGATTTGGTATTTTTTTCATTTTCATATTCCTCTACTGATTTGCGCTGTTTCGAAAAATCTTTTTCGTTTTTCTCCACACTTTTTCTAATAATTTCTTGATGATTGAATAATATCATCATTCTTTACATATGTCAATCGTTTATTATATTTTTATATCATTTTAAAGCATTTTAGTTGCCTAATAAATATTTTATTTGATTATTTTTGTGCATTATGACGTAATTTGTAATTATGTTTTCTAATATATTTATTCACTTTTTCATTTTTACAATATCGCAATCGCATATCATATTATTGCCGTCATTATTCTTCCCACTGTCATACTGATTCATGCTCTTAACCATCTCTACATCTGGCCGCAAAGAAACGTGCGCCGCCGGCACACTATAAAAAAACAGCCATTACGAAAACACCTTATCTGGTATTTTCATAATAGCTGTTTTTATCTGTACTTCTGTTTTCTAACACCAAAAAACTTTTTCAAATAGTGCCTAACTATAGACATATACTATTTGAAAATCTGCATCAATAGTACTCCCTCAGAGAATCAGGTAGTTCCCCTCTCTACCAACGTTACCGGAAACACGGTCTTTGATGGCATCATCTTCCCCATGTCAATCTGGGAAATAGTGAGAACAGCCATTTCTGCCATCTGTTCAATCGGCTGATGAATACTAGTCAGTCCCGGACTGGTAAGCTGGGCAATATTAACATCATCGAAGCCAACGATCTTCAATTCCTCCGGCACTTTTATTCCAAGATGGCTACATACCTGAAGTACATGTGCCCCAATCACATCCGAGCTGGCAAATACACCGTCTACATCAGGATGCTCTGTAAGGGCTTTTCGCACAAATTCATAGTATTCCATGGAATCAAAAAGCTGTTCATCGGTTACCATAACGACTTTGTCTGTATGTGTACTCTCACAGGTATTTCGAAATGCAACCTCTCTGTCATCAGCAGGCATATGGACATCATTTCCGGCACTCATTCCTCCAATATACATCAGCTTATGGCAGCCCTTATTAATAAGAAGTTCCGTAGCCATCACACCACCTTGATAGTTATCGCATTCAATTCCTGAAGTTCCCTCATCCATGGAACGTTCCAGAGTGATTAAAGGAAAATTCAGTCCTTTGAACTTTTCAGTTTCAAAGCTTCCGCTGCAGAGCACCACGCCTGCCACCCTGCTTCCCTTACACATATCAATGCATTGCTCTTCCTGTTCTTCTCTGTTTCTGGATACAAATAGCATAATACGGTATCCCAGCTTCGCAGCTTCACGTTCCAAGCATCCCAAAATTCTGGCAAAATAAGGATGTTCTACATTAGGTAGAATGATTCCAATGATATTACTCTTCTGCTTAGCCAGAGTACGCGCTGTCTCATTCGGTTGATAATTCAGTTCTTTCATCACCTGATATACCTTCTCCCTTGTCTTAGGACTGATATATCCTCGGTTATTCAGCACTCTAGAGACAGTTCCCACTGTCAATCCAGACGCCTCCGCTACATCTTTAAGTGTCGCCATATGTGCATCTCTCCTGGTAGAATGATCTTCAAATCATTTTAGCAGATAACCGCAACAGATGTCTATCATTGATTCATGAATTTGATACCTTCTTCATTAAAAATAGCTAAAGCAAAAAAGAACTGATTCCTCGATTCTTTTTTGCTTTATTTTCTTACTTTATTTTTTATTAACTGCTTTTAGCAGCTTAACATACGGATATGGGATTCGATTGTGAAGTCCTTCGTTTCGCCATCATCCAGATAGTATTCGTACGGTTTGATCTCTTCTCCAAAGGAATACAGCGTCAGGTCTTCAAAATCAACATCTTCGACACACTTTCCACCTTTTGCCACCGGGAACAGATATCCTTCCCTTAGGAAAACATGCACGGTTCCCATCGGCATTTCCACATAGGAAAAGCCTTTTTCGTACACTTTTCCCTCTTCCACAATACCATTTTTAAAAATGAGCTGCTTCATTCTTTCCGGGAAATATACGGCTCTGCCCGACATATTCTGCTCGCAGACCGGTGCCACCATGACATTTTCTCCGATAAAAAGCTGATCCTCCACCTGTCCTGCCAGTGCATCCTCCCCATAAAGGAATGAAAGAGGATTGAACATCATCGTATTTTGCAGCGCCGCTTTCATATATTCGCTGTAAATATATGGAAGAATCTGATACCGCACACCGATTACATCCGCAAATTTCTCTACGTGTGAGAAACGGTATACCTCCTGTCTTCTGGTTCCCCTTGCCGAATGATTCCGTAAAAGTGGCGTAAACACTGCAAATTCCAGCCACCGTAACACCAGATCTTCGGTTGCATCTGCACCAAAACCACCGACATCCGCTCCGGTATATAAAAAACCGCACATATTCAAAGAGGGCATCATCTTCACATTCATTTTCAGATGGGACCACC